>R03__coassemble_269_pt1 | contig 32167 bp, 27 predicted proteins | sample R03__metabat2_high_PE_058 | metagenome-assembled genome bin R03 | reverse complement strand
CCGAGGGGGCATGCGCACCTATGGTGCGAGGCATCTCCCCTCCACCGCTTTCGCGGCGGGGTGCTCACCACGCGGTGAAAGGATGACTGACCAGGACCGAATTCCGGTAGGCTGGCTCGGAGGTGACTTCCTGTCCCAGCCACTGCGGACGGCTGAAACCTTCTTCGGCATCGGAAAGTTCGATTTCCGCCACCACAAGCCCCTCGTTGGCACCGTGGAAGACGTCCACTTCCCAAACGTGGCGGCCGTCAGAATTGCGCACCAGATAGCGGTCCTTGTCTATGAAAGAGCCGCAGCAGAGCCCCAGAAGGGCGTGCGCGTCATCCGTGGAGATTTCCTTCTCCCATTCGAAGCGGCCCAGGCCGTCCTTGTCCGAAGGCCCTTTTATGGTGAGGTAAGCCTTGTCGTCGCGGATGCGCACGCGCACCGTGCGGCCCGAAGCGGAGCAGATATAGCCCTGCACTATGTGCGTGCAGTCATACGCCTCGGCACGGAAGGCGTCCGAGAGCACGAGAAACTTTCTTTCAATTTCGTAATTTTCCATTGCGGGGACTACTTGCAGTATTGTTTTCTGAAGGCATCCATTGCCTGCCAGGCTTCCTCTCCGAAAGAGCGCGTGATGGGGCCGCGCAGGAACTCATATACGCGCACCCCTTCCCTGCGGCCCTTGCTGAATGCGCATTTGCAGATATCCCAGCGATGCAGGTTGAGGGCCAGAAGGCCGCTGCGCATACGGCTCACGCGTATCGGATACAGGGCGCAGGAGACCGGTTTGACGCAGCCGGCGCACTCTATGGCGCACAGACAGCCTTTATCCGGGTCCAGCACGGAAAATACGCACTGTTCCCGGCCCACTAGGGGCGTGACCAGGTCGCCGTCGCGGTCCACCGTCCCGAAACCGCCCTCCTGCACGACTGCGCGTCCTTCCTCGCTCATAAGCGGGGAATAAAGACTGTACTGCTGTTGCAGACGCGGGATCTCCTCTTCCTGCAGCGGAGCGCCGCTCTCCCCTTCTATACAACACGCGCCGCGGCAGACGGGGTAGTCACAGCAGAAACATTCGGTGATAATGTCGGTGGAGACCAGCAGGTCCCCGATCTGGAAAAGCGGAGGCAGCTGCATCAGGGATTGAATTTTTTGAAAAACTCCTGCAGGGACTTCGGCGTGACGGCATTAAGGGCGGTCAGATACTGCGAATGAAGGTCCTTGTTGTCCAGGTATCTGTCGCAGGACACCTGTATATAATATTGAGGTGTGGCCATCTGCGAGGAATGGTTGTCCTTGGCCTGCTGGCAGAACTGCTTCACCCTGGCGGCGGGAAGCGGCTTTGAGGAAAGCGAACGCAGCGTCGCCCGGATAAGATCCGCCTCGGCGTTGTCATACGCTTCCCCTTCGGCGAAATGTCCAAGGGGGGCGCGGCGGGCGCCGAGAGACATATAGAATGCTTCCGACGGGAAGGGGGCGGTGTAAGTGCGCACGAAAGTCTGCACTCCCTTGCCGGCGAAGGCTTCTGCCAGGCAGTCCTGAGCCGCAATGCGCGCAACCTCGCTGTGGGCCTTGTTGGCCGTGGTCCTGGACAGCTGGATTTTCTTGGAAACGGAAACGGCACCGCCGGGAGAGCGCAGGGAATCCGGCTCTTCGGAAGGAACCTTCACGCCTGATTTCCAGGAAGATCCGCCGCCAATCCTGGTGGCGTAGCGCGCCATCATCTTCTTCACTTCTTCCTCGTCAAGGTCCGTAACAAGGGTCAGAAGCTTGTAATTGGACGCTGCGAAGGCATCCTTGTTTTCATCCTGGCCCACTATTGCGCACAGAACGTCCAGCATGCCGGAAGCGTTTTCATCCGGCGCGCTGCCCAGAAGGCGGACATCCGTCTCGCCGAGTTCCACCTTCATCTTCATTCCCAGCGAGGACATGTAGCGCGAAAGATTCTCTTCGTCCACGCCGTTGATGCAACACAGGTAATCCTCGTCGGCCGCGTCACGCCGTCCCTTGCTGGCGAGGGAATAGTAGAACAGGCCCTTCGTGTCCAGTTTCTTGTATATCACATTCAGGCCGTTGGCGAATGTCCACATCTGTCCGCCGGTGCTGGCCTCGTCGGCCACCTTGGAGACCTTGATGGAGGAACGGGGCACATAGTAGGAAATTATTTTCTCCACGTCGGAGCGCAGCATCACATGGGAAGACTTTTCCAGGGTGCTGTCGCGCACGGAGGTCTGGTCCAGCAGTTTCCACATATAGTCGTTGAACAGGGACAGCTGCGTTTCTTCCGGAACGGGCCTGTACACCTTCTCCATCTTGACGGATTCGGAGGCAAGCGAGGCTCCGTACAGGAAAGCTGACTTGCATTTTGCCACATATTCGGCATTGCCCACCTTCAGTTCTCGGGCCTTGTCCGTCCACTCCTGGCGGAAGGCTTCGCGCGCGCAGGCATACTCCTCCGCGTCCACACCGTAGGTCAGAAGACGGTCCAGCTCCTCTTCCAGCACCATCTTGGCCTGGCCTCTCCAGGATTTCACGCAGGACAGGGTGAGGGAATGCGTCTCGTCGCCGGGGCCGTCCTCGCTGCTGCGGTAGTCGCAGTCCACCCACACGCGCAGGCCGGCCGCCTTGAAGGCGTGATGCAGCCTGTTGCGCAGCACCCAGCCAAATTCGCCTGAAAGCTTGCGGGAGACGGCGGGGAGCATCGTGGACATGTATTTCTGCGGAATGCGGGCCTCCAGCCAGCGGGCGCGTATCTGCGGGACTGGAGCATCGTCATAAAAACAGATGGAATAGGTCTTGGCCGGATTCCACTCGTATTTCATTTCGGAAATTTTTCCGTCGCAGGACGGAGCCGTAAGACTGAGAAGGCTGAGCTTGGAAGAGAGCGACGAAGGGTCGATGTCGCCGCATATGACCACGGCCTGCGAAGAAGAAGGCTGGTCCTTGGAGGCCTGTATTATGCGCACCACGGAGAGGATCAGGGAATCCGTGTCGCCGGAGGGACGGGAGGTGCAGCAATCCTTGAAATCGTATGAAATGCAGCTTTGGTCGGCGCTGAAATACCCATCGGGTCCGGGGCGGATGCCGTTTCTGGCAAGAAAGCTCTCGAAACTGCTGCCGCTATACATATCCACCGCCGAAAAACGTGCGCGGGCTTTTTCGAGCAACTGCTCCTGTGTCAGGGACGCATCGGCTTTCTGCAGAAGTGAGATGTCGCAACGGCCGACGTGCGACTTGTTTGTCACCATATACCATTTCACTCCGTTGGGAAGGGAGCCTTTCTTGTAGATGGCATCCTCCGGAAGGGACGGCAGGTCGGGCTGCTGCTGCGCGCGGCATAGCACGCCTGCGCAAAGGATGCACGTGGTAAAAAGCAACTTGTGAAACGTAATTCTCATCTTTAATATATCTTGACGTGCAAAATTACATAAAATTTACTACTTTTGCATCCTGTGCGGCCGAAGAGCCGCCGGAAGAAAGAAAACCAAACAGAAAAAAGAAGAATAGAAATGAAAAAGATCATCCTTGTGATTTCCGCTATGGCGCTTTGCGCCACAATGTCTTTCGCACAGAGTTTCGAATCGGCTACCCAGAAAGCCACAGACGCCAACAACGCCCTGATGGCAGGTGACACCCAGACCGCAGTGGACTCCTTCAAGGCCGCTATGGAAGAAGCGGCCCAGTGCACCGAAGAAGGCGCCGCCGAACTGATTGAAAACTGCAAAAAGGGTATTGTAAGCGCATATTACAACGCCGCCAACTCCCTCATCAGCGAGAATAGGCTGGACGAAGCCATCGAATCCTTGAAGAACACCATCGCTTCCGCTCAGGAATATGCTGACGAGGAAATGGCCGCCAAAGCCGACGAGAAGAAGACACAGGTACACCAGCAGATTGCCAACCTGTCCATGAAGGCCGCACAGAGCGCAGCCGACGCCTCCGCCAAGGCAGAAGCCTACAAGAAGGCTCTCGCCAACATTGAAGAAGTGATTGCCGCCGACGCCGAGAACGCCAAGGCCGTCTTCCAGAAAGGCCAGATTCTCTCCTCTCTGGGCAAGACCGAAGAGGCCGCCGAGGCTTTCATCGTCGCCAAGGAGAAAGGCATGGCCGACCAGGCCGACAAGCAGCTTAGCAATCTGTACACGAAGGTTGCAAACGCCGCATACAAGGCCGGCAACTTCAAGGAGTGCATCGCCGCAGCCGACAAGGCCAACAGCTACCTGGAGAACGCCAACGCATACAAGATAGCCGGCAACGCCGCCTACAAGGCAAAGGACTTCAAGACTGCCGTGGCCAACCTCAGCAAATACCTGGAGCTCTCTCCCAACGCCAAGGATGCTGAGACGATGCAGAAAGTCATCGACTTCTGCAAAGCACAGAAATAATGCGCCGCCTGGAACTCCTTGCTCCGGCACGCAACATTGACATCGGCATCGCGGCCATCGACTGCGGTGCCGATGCCGTGTATATAGGCGGACCCTCATTCGGAGCGCGCAGCGCCGCACTCAACAGCGTGCAGGACATTCTGCGCCTGGTGCAGTACGCCCACCGCTTCGGCGCAAGGATTTTCGTGACGGTGAACACTCTTTTCGAAAACGAAGACGAACGAGAGCAGGCAGTTTCCCTGATTCGGGAACTGGACGGGGCGGGAGTCGACGCCATCATTGTGCAGGATCCGTCCATAGTTGGGCTTCTGGCGCAGAAGACAGACTGGAAAACAGCCTTCCACGCCAGCACCCAGTGCGCGATACGCACTCCCGAAAGAGCCCTGGAACTGTGGAAGATGGGCTTTTCGCGCCTCGTGCTGGAGCGGCAGCTGTCGCTGCGGCAGGTACGGCAGATCCGAGACAGCCTGCCCCCGGAAGCGGAACTGGAATATTTCGTGCACGGGGCGCTGTGCGTGTGCTACAGCGGAGACTGCTACCTGTCCGAACTGTTGACGGGACGCAGCGCGAACCGGGGCGAATGCGCCCAGCCCTGCCGCAGCAGATATGACCTGCTGGAGGAGGGCAGCGGCAAGCTGCTGCTTCGCGACGAACCGCTGCTGTCGCTGAAGGACCTGTGCCTGGCCGGCCGCCTGGAAGAAGTGGCCGATGCCGGGGTTTGCTCGCTGAAGATAGAAGGCAGGCTGAAGAGTTCTTCGTACGTGAAAAATGTCGTACGCGCATACAGCCAGGCGCTGGACGATCTGGTGCGCCGGCGCCCGGAAGACTTCTGCCGTGCGTCCTTCGGACGGGTGGAAGGCGGCTTCGCGCCGGACCTCGGGAAGACGTTCAACAGAGGCTACACCGAACTGTTCGTAGATGGACATCGGGGCGCGTGGCACAGCGAAGAAGCCTCAACCTTCCTTCGAGAAAGAGTGGGAAAGGTGGCGGCGCTCAAAAAAGGCGGCCTGCTGATTGAGGACCTTGCCCCGGGGATGCGGCTGTCCAACGGAGACGGGCTGTGTTTTGCCACTGCCAAAGGCGTGGAAGGGTTCCGAGCGGATGTCGTGGAAAAGATGCCCGGAGGAGTGCTTGTCCACTGCCGGCCGGAGACGATGCCCTCGCCAGGGACGGAAATCCGGCGCAATCGCGATGCCGCATTCGAAAAACAGCTGGAAACGCAGATGCCGACACGCCTCGTGGCGGTACGCCTGGACGCTCGCCTGACGGAATCGGCGGTTCTTCTTGATGCCCTGCGAGAGGACGGCGCAATCTTTACGCTGGAAGAGCCTCTGCCTGAGCTCTGCCCCTCGGCGCAGAACCCTCAGCGCATGGAACAGATGATACGCGGCCAGCTGGGCAAGACCGCCGGATGGTACCGCTTCAGCGTTCGGGACATCATCTGCGAGGGCGGGCGGATGCCGCTGCTGGGGGCGGCATTTCTTAACGAAATACGCCGCAGAGCTGCGCAGGAGGCCGAAAAATTGCCGGTATGCGCTACAGCTATGAACCATTTGCAGCCCAGTCTTCCCGAAGACGCAAATCCTGTGCACCCCAGAAAAGAGGGCGAACTGATGCGCAGCAAATACTGCATCCGCCACCGTCTGGGGATGTGCTCAAAGGCCCTTGCGGGCAGAAACGACAAAAAGGACGCTGCCGCCAAAATGCTGGCGACAGACAAAGCAAGTGCCGGAGGGAACGACGGCAGAGGATTGGCGCTGCGGAACAACGGACGGCTGCTGCCCCTCGGCTTCGACTGCGAAAAGTGCGAAATGACAGTGCTCCGCCCCAAGCAGAATTCCAAAAAATAGAGGTTCAACGCCACCAAAAAGTGTCCGAAAGAGGGCGAAAGTCTCCGGTAACAAAAGTGTTTTGCAGGTAAAAAGGCGAAAACAAAAATGTTACCGAAGCGAAAAATATGCCCTGCATGGGCACACACAGGCGATTTTGAAGAATTATCCGTTTAATTTTCGTTACACGGATAATATCGTCGTTCTTTGCAAAAACATTTGATGCAATGAAACGAACAATTCTGACCCTCGCCATGACGCTGCCCTTCCTTCTCCTGCTGGGCTCATGCGAGCTGGTGGACGTAGATCCGAAGAATGAGCAGGAAAGTGAAGGGGACTCCACCAAGACGGTGGGGCTGGACGAAGTGGCAGCGCTGCTGTCATCGGTGCCGCTGGGAACGCAGCAGGTGCGGGAGGTGTACGACGCAGTGCTGGAATCGGCGGGCAACGGCTACGACGAAGAGTACACGATGGCCAAACTGTTCACCGAACCCGGCGCAGGCGTAGGCTCCGAACTGGTAAAGAGCAGCGGAAGCGGGCAGGTAAAAGGCTCGGGGGCAGCGACAAAGTCCTACTCCAGGCCGCTGAAGGACCTGCTGCAGGAATACCTTGCGGCAAACGGGACGAAGACGGCATCGGAGATGACTGCCGAGGAGTATCTGGAGTACCTGAAACGCTCCGACATACAGATATATTGGCCATATTTGCAGGAGAACGGATGGGACGGCAGCACGTACCCCGTAATCACCTTCGACCCGCTCAGCGAAGCCTCGACGAACGAGGGCTACTTGCTGAAGGAAGACGCAAACGGAAAGCGCTATGTGGAAAAGATCACCGTGACGGAAGAAATGGCAATGCAGAGGCCGGTGTGGGTTGTGAACAACAACTCCGACGCCGGCAACACCTCGCTGGAAGTGATGCGAAGGAACAACCCCGACTGGGCCGGAGGCGGGGTGATTTCAATCAAATCCGCCTCGACAGGGAGCCTCGACAAAACGCACCAAGCCACCAGCTCAACGGGCGGCAAGGCGCTGATTCTTAAGGATTTCACCATGAACCGGCACTACGACAGCTGGTTCCGCGGAGCAAGTGAATTTTTCGTTAAGGTGGGAGCCGTGGAGTCGTTCACGGCGAAGGTGGAGTCGGACCTGTACCTGTACAGCCCGTCGATAACGGACTTTATGGTGGTCGTGCGACGCTCGCAGAAAGGCAAGGCTGTGGAAATGAATACCTTACTGGTGTCGGACTGGACAAGCCAGCTGGATAACATCGCTTTCATGATAATAGAAGATGACGGCGGCACGATTACAAGCTGGACCTGCTCCGCGGTGGTGAAGTACAACTCCAAGAGCTACGGATTCGAAATGACGCTCCCCTACAAATCCCGCGACGACATCGTGTGGAGGGGGCAGCTGAGCCGCCGCTACATAGAGGCAGGAAGCGAAGTGACGGGCAATTTCGGAGACGTGAAGCTGAGTTTCGAGATAGAAAGTTATTGACAAAGCCCGAATAAATGAGTAACTTGCAGCGATAAAACAAACTCTTTATGAAAAAAATCATTTCTTTTGCAATCGCTGCCCTGCTGTGCTGCGGTATAGCTTCGGCCTGGGGACGCATCGGGCACCAGGCCGTGGCATATATTGCAGAATGCAACCTGAATCCCGAAACAAAAGCCATCCTGCAGGACTTTCTGGACGGACAGTCCATCGTGTCCAGCGCAAACTGGCCCGATGAAATCCGCTTCATCGAGGAGTTCATTCCCGGCAGCAAATACCTGCAGTACGGCCACACGGCCTACTACACACAGGACAACAAGCTGATTCCTGAAAAGAACGACGGCATCAGCGCCGTAGTGCAGGCAAGCGCAATCCAGCTCAAGTACGCCAACGGCAAGTGGCGCGACTATCCCCGGGAAGAGGTTAAGCTGGACATAATGTACCTCACCCACGCCCTGGGCGACATGCACTGTCCCCTGCACGTGAGCCGCACCGGAGACACTTCCCCCGAAGTGATTTTCTACGGCCAGAAAATGAGATACCACACCCTGTGGGACAACGAACTCATCGAAACCCTGGACAACTGGTCCTTCACGGAATATCAGTATATGCTGGACCGCCTCAGCGAGGAAGAAATCGCCGAGGTCACAAAAGGCAGCGTCCAGGACTGGGGAGAGGACATAGCCCGCTACACGCAGGTGGTGTTCGACTGGGTGGAACCCGGCTGCGAACTGGGCAAGGTGTTCGCCTACAAGGCTCTGCCCGTAGCGCACCACTGCATCCAGTACGCCGGCTACCGCATGGCAAGATATTTCAACGAACTGTTCAAATAAAAGACCTATGAAAGCATTGTTAATCGCGGCACTTTTCGCCGCCCTCACACCCAACCGCATAGACACGCAGGACATCAACGTCGTGTCCTTCAACATGAACAATTCCGAGGAAAACATCGAGGCCGTTGTGGAGATGATACTCAAGGAAACGCCGCTTGTGGCGGGCATACAGGAATGTCCCGCCGAAGGAAGGAGCCTGAAGGCCAAACTCCCCGGCTACGACTGCGTCTGCAAGGGCACAGGCTGCATTTTCTACCTCAAGGATGCCGTAAGTTGCGGCAAGGTGACGAAAGTGGGAGACAAGACGATAAAAGCCAGCTTCACCATACTGGACAGCAAGCGATGCTTCGACCTTTTCTGCACCGTGATCGGAAAAAATGACGGAACAGCTCCTGCGGAAAAAATCCTGAGCGAAACGAAGGAGGGCGTGCCCACAATCGTCATCGGCACCATAAACGCTTCCCCGGCAGGTACTTTCGGAAAGAGCAGAACGAACCCCAACGTAGTGCTTCGCGACAAGTTCGTGGACGCCTGCTACGCCTCCATCAGCACGGACTCCACCCCCTCCTACCACAAGCAGGGCCAGGGCAAAGGCAGCATGATGGACTTCATCTACTACTCCCCCGAACTGTCGGGAATGCACTTCAGGGTGCTGAAGGACGAATACGCGGGCGTGAAGTACATGTCGGACCACTACGCGGTGCGCGACATAATAAGGTTCAAGAAATAGGGCGTCGGCACAGGACGAAACGGTCCTTGTCGAAGCAGTCCTTCACGAGACTGCAGGAGGTGAAATTTCGGGCGAAGGTTTCCAACGATTCCAAACCCGAATTTTCATTTATCTCTATGATGGCGACCCCGTCGGGACGCAGAGCGCGGGATGCAATCTCACCAAGACGTCTGTTGAAGGCCTGCGTGTCCGCCGAAGGTACGAAAAGAGCGTTTTCCGGCTCCCAGTCCAGAACGTTGCGACGCATTTCTCCCTTCTCCGACTCATATATATAAGGAGGGTTGCTGACAAGAATGTCGAAACTGTGGCCTTCCCCCAGAACGCCCTCCATAGCCCGGCCGTCGAAAATATCGGCCAGGACAAACTGCGGACGGGACGGGCCGTCAAATGGCTGCGAGCAGGCGTAGCGAAGGGCCTCCCGGGAAACGTCCACGCCCACCACCTCGCTCCCGGGAGAATCCAGGCACAGCGTCCAGGCTATGCAGCCCGACCCCGTGCAAAGGTCCAGTATCCGGACCGGCCGGAGCGCCTGCGCCTCGCAAAGGGCCAGCTCGCACAGCCGTTCCGTTTCCGGACGGGGAATGAGCACCCCCGGGCCGACGCGGAAACGGCGGGAGCAGAAATCAGCATAGCCGAGGACATACTGCACCGGTTCGAAGGAAAGCAACCTCTCCACTGCCGAAGAAGCCTTGGCCAAAGCAGCCGGATCTATTTCAAGTTTCGGACTTACTATGTGGGCATAGCGGGAAAGGCCCAGTATTTCAGTGCAAATCATCCCGCACAGCGCACTTGCCTCTTGCTGCGGATACAGCTGTGAAAGGGAAAGGCGCGTCTTGCGGACAAAATCGCCCGTCAGCATTTGGATTTTATGATGTTGGTGAGGAAATCCTTCATCTGTATGCCGGCCGCGCGCACCATCTTGGGCACAAGCGAAGCGGCGGTCATTCCCGGAATTATGTTCATCTCCAGGAAATACAGCCCATTTTCGGACAGGATGTAATCCACACGCACGAGGCCCTCGCATCCGAGGTGGGTGTATATCTTGCGGGAAGTCTCCTGGATATTGTCACGAAGCGCATCATCTATGGGCGCGGGACAGATTTCGTCGCTGAGGCCGTTGTACTTGGACTCGTAGTCGAACCACTCGTTGTGGGGCACTATCTCTATGACGGGCAGGGCCTTCACGCAGCCGTCCTCCTGATAAACGGCGCAGGTGAGCTCGCGGCCGACGATGGCCTCCTCGGCAATCACCGTCTCGCCTTCCGCGAAGGCATTCTGCACTGCAGGGAGCACGTCCTGCACGGTCTTCACCTTGGACACGCCGAAGCTGCTGCCTCCGTCGGTGGGCTTGACGAACATCGGAAGGCCCAGGCGGCTGACCCATTCTTCCGGGTCCACACTCTGGCCCTTTCGGACGAAAATGTCACGCGCGCACTTGACGAAGGGCACGTCCCTGAGGTAGCTCTTGCAGGAAAACTTGTCGAAGGTGACCGCCGCCACAAAGGCGTTGCAGGAGCTGTGCGGAATGCCCAGCATCTGCAGGTAGCCCTGCATCAGGCCGTTTTCTCCGGGGGTGCCGTGCTGCATTATGTACACGAAGTCGAAGCACAGCTTCTCTCCGTCCACACATACGGAGAAATCAGTCTTGTCGACCTGTGGGCGGGAATCCTCGGGGATTGCAACCCTCGGACCGCCGGACAGGGTGTAGGCGCGCAGGCTCCATTTTCCGAAGCGTGCGAAAATCTCGTAAACGTTGAAAAGAGCAGGGTCGAACTGTGATGCGGTGAACTCTCCGCTACGCACCGACACCTCCCACTCGGAAGAGTCGCTGCCATAAATTATAGCTATGTTCTTTTTCATTCAAAATAATTTTCTTCCATAGAGGAAGAGGAAACATTCTCGGGCGTGCCGCTGGAAGCGTTTATCATATCTTCGCCGCAGTCCAGGTCTATCTCGCAGTTGGGCGGGACAGGGAAGGTGGCGGTACTGGAAAGGCCGGTGGAAGGGTCTGCAAGGCACTTTTTCATCCAAATGCCCCAAATGGGCAGAGCCATGTTGGAGCCTCCTCCCAGAGCCAGGCTCCGGAAATGCACCTGACGGTCTTCGGCGCCCACCCACACGCCAGCGGTGATCTGGGGAGTGTAGCCTATGAACCAGCCGTCGGCCTGGTCGTTGTTGGTGCCGGTCTTGCCGCAGATTTCGCCCTGCAGGCCGTATTTGCCCCGCAGGCGGAACGCTGTGCCGCTATTCACCACTCCGGCCATGAGGTTGCGCATAAGGTATGCGGAATATTCGCTGATCGCCTCCCTCTTGCGGGTGGTGAAGGAGGAGATGGTGTTGCCCAGATTGTCTTCTATGCTGCTCACCAGTACGGGGTGCACGTAAACGCCGGACGAGGGGAAGGTGTTGTATGCGGGCACCATCTCGTACAGCGAAAGGTCGCAGGAGCCCACGCACAGCGAATACACTTCGTCCAGATGGGAAGAAATGCCCATCCTTCGCATCATCTGCACCATCGCCGCCGGACCGAACTGCTTCATAAGGTACGCGGAAATGTTGTTGGAGGACTTCATAAGGCCCCATTTCAGCGTCACGCTCTGGCCGATCCACTCGTCCTTGTCCGTGCTCTTGGGCGTCCACGTGGCGTCGTCGCCCACAACCTCGAAGGTCTGGGGCACGTTCACCACGCGGTCGCAGGGCGTCATTCCCTCCTGCATCGCGAGTGTGTACAGGAAAGGCTTCACGGTGGAGCCCACCTGACGCTTGCCCTGTCGGACGTTGTCGTATTTGAAATAGCGGTACGAAGGGCCGCCCACATAAGCCTTGACGCATCCTGTGACCGGCTCCACGGCCATGAACGCCGCCCTTATTATGCTCTTATAATAAAGGATGGAGTCGTTGGGAGTCATCAGGGTGTCCACGTAACCCTTTGCATTCCAGCTGAAAAGACGCATCTTCGTCTTCACGCTGAAGGACTTCAGTATCTCTTCCTCCGAGGCACCGGAAGACTTCATCATACGGTAGCGGTCGCTCCAGCGGCGGGCCTGCTTCATTATGGACGAGATGGTCTCCTGCGGTGTATCACTGTCGAACGGACGACGGGGAGCGCGGCGTATTTCGCGGTCGAACGCCTTCTGCAGATCCTTGCCCAGATGCTCCTCCACTGCCTGCTGAGCATATTTCTGCATTCCATAATTTATGGTGGTGTGGATCCTCAGACCGTCGCGGTCCAGGTCGTATTTGCTGCCGTCGGCCTTGAAATTCTTGTTCAGCCAGCCATACAGGCCGTCATCCGCCCACAGCAGGGAGTCCGCCCTGTAGTCCTCCTCCATACGGTAGGCGCTCCTGCGGGGCTTCTGCGCGTTCATCGTGCGGCGCAGCATGTCGCGGAAATACGGGGCGAGACCGGCATTGTGGTCCTGCACCTTGTAGTCCAGCACTATGGGCAGCGCGGAAATGGAGTCGTACTGAGCCTGCGTGAGGTACTTTTTCTGGCGCATCTTTGCCAGCACGTAGTTGCGGCGCACGAGGCTCTTCTCGGGATTCAGTGCGGGGTTGTAACGCGTGGGCTTGTTCACCATACCCACCAGCGTGGCGGCCTCCTCCGCCGTCAGGTCCGCCGGATTCTTGGCGAAGAACGTGTTGGACGCGGCCTTGATGCCGTACGAGTTGCTGCCGAAGAAGATGGCGTTCATATACATGTTCACGATTTCCTCCTTGGTGTAGCAGCGCTCCAGCTTGACGGCTGTCACCCATTCCTTCAGCTTTATCCACACCATCTTCAGCTTGGACACGCCGGGGATGCGGCTGCTCACGTCGGCGCGCGGGTACAGCGTCTTGGCCAGCTGCTGCGTGATGGTGCTGCCGCCGCCCTGCGAGGAATCCCGCATGAGAAGCGTCTTCACCAGCACGCGTCCGAGGCTTATCAGGTCTATGCCGCTGTGCTCGTAGAAACGCTCGTCTTCCGTGGCCACTGCGGCCTGCACCAGGAAGGGGGAAAGGTCGTCAAAAGTGACGAAGGAGCGGTTCTCCACGTGAAAGGTGGTCAGCAGACGGCCATCGTCGGCGAGAATCTGGGTGGCCAGTTTGCTGCTGGGGCTCTCCAGCTCCTCGAACGAGGGTATGCGGGCGAACATCCACACGCACAGCAAAAGCAGCAGAAGAAGCCCTATGGGCACGGTCAGGATAATCCAGAACCACTTGATTATTTTCTTTTTGGTAGTGTCTGTCATCGCACTGTTGTGAAAGTGCAAAAATAGTCTAAAAATTTGGATAATTCGCCCAAAAGAGCGAAACTTGCAAACTCTTTTGAATTTTGAATTTTTTATGGGGAATCTCGTCATCGTGGAGTCGCCTGCAAAGGCAGGGACAATTCAAAAATTTCTTGGAAAGGACTTTACGGTCAAATCCAGCTACGGCCACATCAAGGACCTGCACGACAAATCACTGAGCATAGACACCAAAAACGGCTTCCAGCCCGAATATGTCATACCCGCTGACAAGAAAAAGGTTGTATCGGAGCTGAAGAAGGCCGCCGATGATGCCGACATGGTGTGGCTGGCGTCCGATGAAGACCGCGAGGGAGAAGCCATCTCCTGGCACCTTTTCGAGACCCTCGGTCTGGACAAATCCAAGGCCAAAAGGATTGTGTTCCACGAGATTACAAAGACCGCCATCTTGAACGCGATACAGAACCCGCGCGAGCTGGACATGAACCTCGTGTCCGCCCAGCAGGCCCGCCGCGTGCTGGACCGTCTGGTGGGATTCGAGCTCAGCCCCGTGCTGTGGAAGAAAATCCAGCCCAAGCTGTCCGCCGGACGCGTGCAGAGCGTCGCCCTGCGCCTTGTGGTGGACCGCGAGAGACAGATAATGGCCTTCAACAGCGAGCCGTACTACAAGGTGGAGGCTGTCTTTATCCCGGACGGCTGTTCTACGGCAGTCAAGGCCACTCTGGACACGCATTTCCCCACCGAAGAAGCCGCACGCGCATTCCTCGAGGAGAGCATCGGGGAAAGCTACTGCGTCAGCAGCATGACCTCCAAGGAAGGCACCCGCTGTCCTGCCGCCCCCTTCACCACCTCCACTCTCCAGCAGGAGGCCGCCCGCAAGCTTGGAATGGGACTGGGACAGACGATGCAGGTGGCCCAGAAGCTGTACGAAGCCGGCCTCATCACATATATGCGTACGGACTCCGTCAACCTGTCTTCGCTTGCCATCAACACCGCCAAGGAGTTCATTCTGAACAATTTCGGAGCGGAATACTCCCGCCCCAGACAGTACAAGACCAAGAGCAAGGGCGCACAGGAAGCCCACGAGGCCATCCGCCCCACATACATCCAGAACACCGACATCGCCGGCACGCCGCAGGAAAAGAAGCTGTACAACCTCATATGGAAAAGGACAGTGGCCAGCCAGATGGCGGACGCCAGGCTGCTGGGCACCACCATCGAAATCAGCGGCTCCCGCATAAAGCCCAAATACAGGACCGAGGCCGCCACGATACTGTTCGACGGTTTCCTGAAACTGTACGGGGAAAGCACCGACGACGAAAAGGAAGGCGAAGAGGCCGAGGTGATCCTGCCGGAAATAGCCGAGGGCACCCCCATGACGGAGCAGGGCGTTTGTGCGCTGTGCAAATTCACCGCCGCCCCCCCGCGCTACAGCCAGGCCTCCCTGCAGAAAAAGCTGGAGGAGCTGGGCATAGGCCGTCCTTCCACCTGGGCCAGCATAATCACCACCCTTGTCAAGGGTCGCGGCTACATAGTGGAAGGTGACAAGGAAGGCATAACAGCCGAGGTGAACAACCTGACGCTCAAAAACGGACGCATCACCACGACGGTCAAGAAAGAGAAAATCGGCGCTGAAAAACGTCGTCTGCTGCCCCAGGACATAGGTATGATGGTGAGCGACTACCTGGTGGAGCATTTCCCCGACGTGATGGACTACGACTTCACGGCAGACGTGGAAAAGAATTTCGACCAGATTGCCGAAGGCAAGATGCAGTGGAACGAGGTAATCGCCAACTTCTACGCCCCCTTCCACAAAAAGATCGGGGACACTCTTGCCGACACGCACTACAGCCATTTGGAAAGGGAAATCGGAGTGGATCCTTCCGACGGGCAGATGATAACGGCCAAATACGGACAATGGGGACCCTACGTGCAGAAAGGCGAAGGCGAAAACAAGGTGTTCGCCTCCCTTGCCAAAGGCCAGATCATCGAAAGCCTCACCCTGGAGGACGCACTGAAACTGTTCCAGCTGCCGCGCCTTCTGGGCTCCATAGACGGGGCGGAGGTCATCGTCACCAAAGGCCGCTTCGGGCCGTACATCAAGTTCGCCGGCACGAACGTTTCCCTGCCCCGCGGCGCTAACCCGATGAAATTCACGCTGGAAGAAGCGAAGGAACTGATTGCCAAAGCGCAGGAAAAGCCGGAAAGGAAAATAATCGCCGAATGGGAAGGAATACAGATTCTGGAAGGCGCATACGGCCCCTACATCAAGGCCGGCGGCTCCAACTACAAGATTCCCAAAGGCACCGATGCTTACAGTTTGAAAGAGGAAGATGCACGAAATATCGTTAATTCCTCCGGTCCGACCTCAAAAAAACGCAAATATTTCAAGAAAAAGTGATAACTTTGCTACCTGACAAATCATAAGCGGTATGCAAAATTATCAAATCGACGCCACGGATCGCAAGATACTCGGTTTTCTTGTGAAGAATGCCCGCATGCCTTTTCTGGAAATCGCCAGGGAGTGCGGCATATCAGGAGCTGCCATCCACCAAAGAGTGAAAAGGCTTGAAAACGCCGGCATAATCACGGGCTCGCGCCTGTTGGTGAAGCCCGAGGCGCTGGGCCTGAACATCTGCGCCTTCATCCAGATTTCACTGTCGGAAGGCAACAAGTACCCCATTGTGGTGGAAGCCATGAAAAAGATTCCGGAAGTGGTGGAGTGTTATTTCGTAACCGGCAAGCATACCATGCTGGTGAAAATCTACTGCATCGACAACGACCACCTGATGGAGGTTATCATCAACACTTTCCAGCAAATACCATTCATCCAAAGCACGGAAACCCTGATTTCCCTGCAGCAGCCCATAGACCGTCAGATCTGGGTGAACGAATACCAGAACACCCATTACAATCCGCAGGAGCAGCACAAGGTCTCAGAGACTTCCGCCGCCGGCAAGAAAACGTCCAAGAAGTAGGTCTTCCGGCACAGTTATCTTGATATTGTACTTTTCACCCGGGAAATAACTTACGGGAACACCGCTGCGCTCGACCACCGACGCGTCGTCGGTGAAGGCGGGGTCGTAGGGTTGCATATACGCGTTCTTCAGAACTTCCGAATGGAAGATCTGCGGAGTCTGGGCCCCGTACAGCACGCTGCGGTCCGCACTGCGGCCGGAAAGAGAGCGCAGTTCTCCGCTCGCAGGATCGGCTTGAAGAACCTTCAGCGTGTCGGTGACAGGAATGACGGGCACGACCGCGGGACAATTCTCTGCCTTTTCGAACAGGTTGCGCACCAGGGCGGCGCTGACAAAGGGGCGCACTCCGTCGTGGATGGCCACAAGCGAGGGCTCATCGTCGCCCACACGCTCCAGGGCACCGCGCACGGAGTGAAAGCGGGTGATGCCTCCCCTGGATATGGACTGCTGCACGACGAGGCCGTGCTCGAAGGACTCCTTCGCCCAGAAATCGACGTATTCCGCCGGAAGCACGGTGATTATTCTGACGTCCGGAACGGCCTCCAGAATCCTCTCTATCGACAGTTGGAGAATGGTCTTGGAGCCCAGGCGCAAGAACTGCTTGGGAAGATTCTCCCCCATCCGGGTTCCGTGGCCGCCGCAGGCGAAAATGCAGATTTTCTGTCTCATTACTGAAAAAATATATGGCAAATTTAAGTTTTTTTCCTTAACTTTACGACCGATTGCATACAATAATTCTTAGACACAGGAAATTATGGCTTTTTCATTCTTGACACAGGAACTCGCCATCGACCTGGGCACCGCCAACACGGTGATTTTCCAGGACGAACAGATCGTTCTGGACGAGCCCAGCATCGTTGCGATAGACAAGAAAAACGGCAACCTCGTGGCGCAGGGACAGGCGGCAAAGCTGATGCACGAAAGGACCAACCCCAACGTGCAGACAATCCGCCCCCTGAAAGACGGCGTGATTGCCGACTTCAACGCCGCGGAGCTCATGATAAAAGGATTCATCAAACAGGTGAACAGCAAGCACCACAGCCTGTTCACGCCCAATCTGAGAATGGTGATCGGCATCCCCTCGGGCAGCACCGAGGTGGAGATAAGGGCCGTACGCGACTCCGCGGAACATGCCGGAGGCCGTGACGTGTACCTCATTTACGAGCCTATGGCCGCCGCGCTGGGCATAGGTCTGGACGTGCTGGCGCCCAAGGGCAACATGGTGGTGGACATCGGAGGCGGCACGGCCGAAATCGCGGTGATTTCGCTGGGCGGCATAGTGGTGCAGCAGAGCATCGACACCGCCGGCGACGTGTTCACGGCCGACATCCAGCAGTATCTGCGCCAGCAGCACAACATCCGGGTGGGCGAAATCACTGCTGAAAAAATCAAATGGGCAGTGGGCAGCGTAATAGACTCTCTGGAAGAAGAGCCGGAGCCCTACGTAGCCATAGGCCCCAACATTATGACCTCACACCCCGTCAGCGTCGTCGTGACGTATCAGGAAATCGCACATTGTCTGGACAAGTCCATCTCCAAACTGGAAGCCGGCATAATGAACGCCCTGGAGCAGACACCTCCGGAGCTGTACGCCGACATCGTGGAAAACGGCATTTTCCTGTCCGGCGGCGGTTCGCTGCTGCGCGGCATAGCCAAACGCTTCACGGAGAAGATAAACATCCCCTTCCACGTCGCCGACGACCCTTTGAGAGCCGTCGCCCGCGGCACCTGCCTGGCCCTGAAGGGATACGAGGAGTATCAGTTCCTGATGAGGTGATATGCACCGCTCTCTGCTATCTTCCCGGCTTGCAAATGCAGTCGTCTTCATAGCTTTGGAGGCGGCTGCATTGGTGATTCTGTACAACGATTCCCTCATCCAGAGGAGCTGGATCGCGCACGGGGCGACCGTTGTGAAAGCCAAGTTGTGGGAAGGCAGTTTCGCCGTGAGGTCGCTCCTTAGTCTGAAAGAGGAGAACGCCCGTCTGGAGGAAGAGAGGGCATATCTGCTGCGGGAGCTGCAGAAGGCCGGCTCCGAAAGCAGAACGGAAAGGGAATCCTGGATAAATCCGCGCGGCAACTTCAGTTTTCTGGACGCGAAAGTCGTCACGATGAGTCCCGGAGGACAGCACAACTACATGATAATAGACCGCGGCTACAACGACGGCGTCAAGGAAGATGACGGACTTGTCACGCCGCGCGGAGCCGTGGGCATAGTGCGGAGCGTGAGCGCCAACTATTCCTACGCCATATCCTATGTCAACGCCAATATGGTGGTGTCCGCCCGTATCGGACATGACGGCAGCGTGGGGGCTATGAGCTGGAGCGGCACTTCCTCCAAGAAATCATACATCACCGGCATTCCGCTGCATTTCCGCGCAGAGCCGGGCGACACCGTGTACACCAGCGGCTTTTCGTCAATTTTTCCTCCCGACATACCCGTCGGGACGGTGGTGCGCAGCAGGGTGAACGACGGCTCGTCCGCAGACTTCGAAGTGGACATGTTCGAGGACTGCCTCCGTCTGCGTCACGTGACGGTGGTGCGCAACCGCGACAGGGAGGAAATAGAAAGCTTGAAAAAGAATGAGTAACGGCAGATTCATATTGCTGACAACGCTCCTCGTGGCGGTGCAGCTGGTCCTGACCGGCCTGTGCAACATTTCCGCCACCGTTACGCTGAGCCTTCTCAGCGCGATAGTGTTCTGCATGCCCACCAGCTGGAGCGCCCCCGTGAGCGCGCTGGCTGCATTCGCCATAGGAATAGCTGTAGACCTGCTGGCGGAGGGCCCGATAGGGCTGAACGCGGCGGCTCTTGTTCCCGTCGCCGCAGTCCGCAAGAGCATAATAGGAGCATTCATCGACAAGGAAATCGTGGAGCGCAACTATATGTTCTCCTACTACCGTTACGGCTACTTCAAAATAGGCGGAAGCCTGCTGCTGACAAGCATCATCTTCTTCAGCATATTCATTCTGCTGGACAACGCCGGAACGCGCGATGCCCTCTTCTGCATCGGCAGAATACTTATATCCAGCCTGTGCAGCCTGCCTTTCTGCATGGCCACAGCCGGCATTCTGGCACCAAGAGTCAGGAGGTAAGGGAGAGATGGCCGTAAAGAAAAGCACGAAACTGCTGGCCGGACTGACAGCCGTCGCCGCGATACTGCTGGGGAAGCTTTTCTGTATCCAGGTGCTGGACAACAGTTTCAAGACCAGCGCGGAAAACCAGGCGATGGTGTACAACACCGTCTATCCATCCCGCGGAATAATCTACGACCGCAACGGACAGATGCTGGTGGGCAACAAGATTTCCTACGACATTATGATAACCCCGCGGGAATTGTCCAAAGCACCGTTCGACACCGCTTTCCTGGCATCCGTGCTGGGAGTGGACGAGCAGTTCGTGCGGGAACAGTTCGACTATTACCGCCGCTACCGCAAAAAAATAGGCTGGCAGTCCCTGGTGTTCCTCAAACAGGTGGACCCCGCCACATATATGAGGTTCGCCGAAGTGCAGTACCGTTTCCCCGGATTCAGGGGCGTGTCTCGCACGGTGCGGGACTATCCCATCAACGCAGGCGGCAACCTTCTGGGATACATCGGTGAGGTGGACCAGGCATATATGGACAAGCATCCGGGAGAATACCGCAGCGGCGACTGGGTGGGAAAGACCGGCCTGGAAGCCTCGCGAGAAAAGGAACTTCGCGGCGAAAAGGGCTACCGGGTGTTCCTTCGAAACGTCAGCAACAGAATAGAAAGCAGCTACCTCGACGGGGCAATGGACAAGGAAGCCGTGCCGGGACACGACGTCGTGGCCTGCATAGACGCACAGCTGCAAAACTACGGCCAAAGACTGATGCAGAACAAGGTGGGCGCAATCGTGGCCATCGAGCCCTCCAGCGGAGAAATCCTGACAATTGTCAGCTCGCCGGGAATAGACGTGGAGTGCCTGTCGGACTTCGGCGGCCACTACAAGGAGATTTCCGAAAACAAATACCGGCCGATGTTCAACCGCTCCGTGGGCGCGTCCTACCCTCCCGGCTCCGTGTTCAAGCTTGTGAACGCGCTGATAGGACTGGAGGAAGGCGTGCTGACCCCGTCCACACGCTATCCCTGCCACGGAGGCTACACCTACGGCAACAAAAAGCTGGGCTGCCACAATCACGCCTCGCCCCTGGACATGGACCAGAGCATCGCCCAGTCCTGCAACGGCTACTACTGCCATGTGCTGAAGAGCCTGCTGGAAAACCGCAAGTTCAAGGGTGACATTTCGGACGCCTTCGATTCGTGGAGAGAATACGTCACCTCCTTCGGCTTCGGCACCAAACTTGGCAGCGACTTCCCCTCCGAACTGTCCGGCAACGTGCCTACGTCCAAATTCTACAACAAGAGATACCGTGGCCGCTGGAACGCGCACACCGTCATTTCCCTGTCCATAGGCCAGGGCGAAATGGGCTGTACGCCGATGCACCTTGCCAACCTCGCCGCCACGATAGCAAACCGCGGATATTATTATATTCCGCACATAGTGAAAGCCTCGGAAGGGGTGGAAATAGATCCCAAATACTACGAAAAGCAGTACACGAAGGTGAGCCCCAACAACTTCGAGAAAATAATTCCGGGAATGTACAAGGCGGTCAACGGACCTGAAGGCAGCGGGGCTACAGCCCTGGGCGCGGCGGTGAAAGGCCTGGACATCTGCGGCAAGACCGGCACGGCGCAGAACCCGCGCGGAGACGACAACTCCGTGTTCATCTGCTTCGCTCCCAAGGACAACCCCAGGATCGCCGTGGCAGTGTATATAGAAAACGGTGGTTTCGGCGCAACCTGGGCCGTGCCGATGGCGTCCCTGCTGGTGGAAAAATACCTCACCGGCGAAGTGACGCGCCCCGAATTGGAGCAAAAAATAATGCAGGGCAACCTGATGCATAAAGTGAAACCTTACAAATGATTTACGGCACTTCTCCATACAGAGGCACAACGGCGGCTGCCGGGCGGTCTTTCGGCAAGACCGTGGATTGGGTGATAGTGCTGTGCTACCTGGCGCTGGTGCTCTTCGGATGGATGAACATATACGCCTCCGTCCACGGAGACGAGCCCACGTCCATCTTCGCCTGGGGATGGCGCAGCGGCAAGCAGTTCGTATGGATACTGACCTCGCTGGGCATCGCAGGCATTATAATGTTCCTGATTCCTCCCAAGGCATACCAGAGCATCGCTCCTGCAGTGTATGCGGCAACGCTGATCCTGCTGGTGGCCGTCATTTTCATAGGCTCCAGCGTGAAAGGCTCCAACAGCTGGTTCACTCTGGGACCCGTGCGCTTCCAGCCTGCCGAAATCAGCAAGATAGCCACTTCGCTGATGCTTGCAAGCATAATGAGCAGGCCCTCCTTCAAGCTGAGCGACAGGAAGGACTTCCTGACGGTGGCGGCCACCATACTGCTGCCGATGCTGATAATCGTGTGCGAAAAGGAGACAGGCTCCGCACTGGTGTATGTAGGATTCATCTTCATGCTGTACCGCGAGGGACTGTCCGGATGGCTGATAGCGCTTCTGGGCCTTGCGATACTGCTTTTCATCGTCACCCTTGTGGGTTCGCCGTTCGTAGGTCTGCTTGTGCTGTCGGCCCTGATTTCGCTGTACGACTGCATATTTGACGGCAAGGTGCCGTGGTGGCTGGCAATAGGGCTCCCTGTAACGGTGGGCTTGTGCTTTCTGCCTGAAACCCACCACCTTGAGGCTATGGCTGCCGTCACGGCGGCATACGGGGGATTCTCCATATGGAGGAGCCTTCACGGCAGGCGTCAGGAATTCAGGCTGTTCACCCTGGCCACCCTTCTGGGAGGCGTGCTGCTGGTGTTCAGTACGCAGTTCATATTCGACCACGTGCTGCAGGACCACCAGCGCAGCCGCATAGAGGTGCTGCTGGGAATGAAGGAGGACCTGTCCGGTCTGGGTTACAACGTGCATCAGAGCAAGATAGCCATCGGGTCCGGAGGATTCTGGGGCAAGGGATACTGCTGCGGAACGCAGACGGCCTACGGCTTCGTGCCGGAGCAGAGCACGGACTTCATCTTCTGCACCGTGGGCGAGGAATGGGGGTTTGTCGGCTGCCTGGGCGTGATAGCGCTGTACTGCATCCTGATATGGAGGCTGATACGCGACAGCGAACGCTCGCGGGAACGCTTCACCCGGGTTTACGGCTACTGCACTGCGTGCTGCCTTTTCATGCACCTTTTCATCAACGTGGGAATGACGTTGGGAATGATGCCGGTGATAGGCATTCCGCTGCCGCTGATGAGCTACGGAGGGTCCTCACTGTGGGCATTCACGACAATGTTGTTTATCTTTGTGGCACTGGACAGAAACGAAAGAAAATATTTTACTTGACAATATGGGACTTTTAAACGGAAAGGTCGCCCTGATTACGGGGGCGGCAAGAGGAATAGGCAAAGCCGTTGCACTGCGCTTTGCATCGGAAGGCGCACTGGTTGCCTTCACGGACCTTGTGATAGACGAAGCCGCAAAGGCTACTGTGGACGAGATTCAGGCAGCCGCTGCGGCAGCCGGCGTGGCAGGCGTCGCCGGCCGGGCATACGCGTCGAACGCCGCATCCTTTGACGACACACAACAGGTTGTGCAGCAGATACTTGCCGACTTCGGCAGGATTGATGTCCTGGTGAACAACGCCGGCATCACCCGCGACGGCCTTATGCTGCGAATGAGCGAGGAACAGTGGGACAGCGTGATAGGCGTAAACCTCAAGAGCGCCTTCAACTTCATCCACGCCTGCCTGCCGGCAATGGCACGCGCGCGCAAGGGCTCCATCATCAATATGAGCTCCGTGGTGGGAGTCAGCGGAAATGCCGGCCAGTGCAACTATTCCGCATCGAAGGCGGGACTTATCGGCCTTGCGAAGAGCGTCGCGAAGGAGATGGGCCCCCGTGGAATCCGCGCAAACTGCATCGCTCCCGGATTCATAATTTCGGACATGACCCGCAAGCTGGGGGCCGAAGTGATGGCAAAGTGGGAGGAGACGATTCCGCTTAGGCGCGGCGGCAGCGTGGACGAGGTGGCAGGCGTGGCCCTGTTCCTTGCCAGCGAAATGAGTTCCTACGTGTCCGGCCAGGTGATCCACTGCTGCGGCGGAATGAACTGCTAGGCGGCAGCGGGCGGCAAAGGCTTCCTTTTTCAATCCCCCACAAACGCAAGGGTGGCGACGGAAATTTTCACTCCTGCCGCCTCCTGCGCGCCGTAAAGGCGCGTCAGGGCAGCTCGCAGGGCCCTGTGGCACTCTGTCAGAGTGGAGCCGGTGGTGAAGACGTCATCCACCAGAAGAATGTGGCGGGGGGCCCGTCCGCAGGATGCTGCAAAGGACTGCAAAGCCTTGTCGGACACTTCGAACGCCCCACGGACATTGGCGGCTTTTTCCGACACCTTGAGACGCGCCTGCGACTGCGTGCGGCGGCGCCGCCGCAATATATCCGTGCGACAAACCGTTCCCATAACTTCCGCCACCGCAAGGGCGATAATCTGAGCCTGGTTGTAGCCGCGAAGAAGACGCCTTGTCCAGTGCAGCGGCACAGGCAGAACGGCGTCCACGTCCGCAAAGGTGCCCCGCAACAGGACAGATCCCAGATGGCGGCCCAGGAAGCGCCCCAAAGACAGCCTTGCATCATATTTCACCGCCCGGGACAGGCCACGGTAATTTTCCTTGTAATAATAGAGGGCACAGGCATACGAATACGCCTCGTAAGGGGCTGGGGAGTGTTCCATCGCCTGCTGCACGCGTGCGTTCAGCCTGTCCGCCATCGGATTGTGCGGCAGCTGCCAGAAATACGTGAGCGGCATCCCGGCCAGACACTCCAGACAGATATGCTCCTCCGCGCGGCCCAGCGTAGAGCCGCACACCGCACAAGAGCGCGGCAGCAGCAAATCCAGCAATCCTCCCTTCAAATCCATCGCCTCAACTTTGTGCTTTGCCTATCCGAAAATCGATACCTGGAACCCCTCGTCCAGAAGAGGCTGCAGCATCGCCTGCATCTGCTCCGGAGAAAATTTCTGAAGCTGGGCCATGGGGGTGGCGCGGTCTATTGTGTAGGCCATCACATGGCGTGGGCGAAGATGCCGCACTATGTCCATCCAGGGCAGCAGCACCTCGGGAGAGGAGCTGTCGAAGAAGGGGCTGCGCAGAAACATCGTCTGCAGGATGAAATCGCCTCCGAAAGCCTCCAGGGAGCGCACCACGGCGTCCACGTCGTAGTGGGGGGCGGGACGGTTGATCTTTTGTGCGAGGGCCGTCGTGGGGGCGTCTATCTTCATTATGGGACTATCCACCTTGCGAAGGGCCTCGAACACTTCGGGGACGTTTGCGCGCGTGGCGTTGGACAGCACGGACACCCTGGCACCGGGAAGAAAACAATCTCGCAGGGCGAGCGTGTCGGAGACTATCGCCGCGAAATCAGGGTTCAGGGTGGGCTCGCCGTCGCCGCTGAAGGTGATGGAGTCCACTTTTTCGTGCAGGTTTTCCAACTTGCGCAGAAGAGAGTCGTGTTCGTCGGCGGCAGCCGGAACGGTGGTGTCCCCGCGCCCCTCGGCAATCCAGCCCCCTTAGCAGGTGATGCAGTCGAAATTTCATATCTTGCCCTTCGTGGGCAGCAGATTGATGCCCAGCGAACTGCCCAGCCTTCGCGAGGCTATGGGGCCGAAAACCGTTTCCTCCCTGAGCATCAGAACGTTATGCCGGCGCAAAATACGAAATAAGGAGAACGTGCGACGGGGTTCAGTATGCCGTGCACCTCCAGAGGGATGGACACGCGGCCCAGATCGAATGTCTTGCTGTAGTTTAGATCCAGGTTGATGACGGAGAATTTCTCCACTTCATACACAGAGTCGCTGCGCCACAGGCAGGCTCCGGCGGTGAAGTCTATCCTGCCGGCCTCTTCCCATTCGTGATACACGCCTGCCTCCAGATAGGAGGAATAGGCCTCCCGGGCATCCTCGTCGTTCTTGTCGTCACCGAACATTATGGTGCTCCACATCGCGTGGACGGGGATGTTCTCCGGCTCCCATTTCAGCATAAGGTCCAACTGGTGGCCGGTGGTGTGGTTGTCGTAATTGAATATGTTGTAGCAGGGTTCTTCCGGCTCGTCCGGCGCAAATCCCTGGCACCAGGGATAGAAATAATCCGCCAGTTCCACAGTGATGCCGCAGGGGAAGCTGTAGCTGAGTCCGAAGTCGAACTCGTTGTAATTCTGCGAAACGGACGAACATCCCCACAGATATGCGCTGAAACCTCCGGCGTTGAAAGACAACTCGGGCATCATCACGGGAGAACTCGTGGACAGGCATCCCCTCCATACGCGGGAACTGCTCATATAGAATCCGGCTTCAAAATGGGGTTTGTCGGCTTCTTCCTGCGCATACGAGGAAACAAAGGCGAGGAATAGGGTTGCAAGAAGGCAGATTGTTTTTTTCATTTCGTTTCGTTTTTGGTGTGCAAAAATAACATTATTTCTTGAAAAAGAGGGATTTCTGCGCCTTTTTGCGCTCGGGGTCCCTTTCCACGAACACGGGCCTTAGGGTGCGCGGGTCCAGGCCGGTGTGGAACATCACGCTGGAAGTTGTCATCGGGGTGGGCATGAAATCCTGCACCTGGTCCATCCAGATGCCCTTCAAGGCGGGATTCTGCGACAGGGCGCGCATATGCTCCAGCGTGCAGCCGGGGTGCGAGGATATGAAGTACGGCACCAGCTCCACGTGCGTGCCCTCCTCCTTGTTGATGGCGTCGAAGGCACGGCGCAGACGCTCGAACAGGGCGAACGGGGGCTTTGCCATATAGGCAAGGACGTCGCTCTGCGTGTGCTCCGGGGCCACTTTCAGGCGGCCGCTGGTATGCTCCAGCATAAGGGTGCGGAGGTATTCCTTGCCGTGGGAGTCAGGCACGTAGCCGTCCTTGTCCAGAAACAGGTCGTAGCGCACGCCGCTGCCGATGTACGCGTGGCGCACGCCCTTCACGGCGCACACCCTGTGATACAGTTCCAGCAGCCTTTCGTGCGAACGGTCCATATTGGGGCAGGGCGCGGGATAAAGACAGGACTTGCGCCTGCAGACGGCGCATTTGGCGCGGTCGCGCCCCTGCATCCCGTACATGTTGGCCGTGGGGGCGCCGAGATCGGAGATGTTGCCCTTGAACGAGGGCATTTTTGACAGCGTGCGCGCCTCGGCCACTATGCTTTCGATGCTGCGGCTCTGGATGAACTTGCCCTGATGGGCGGCGATCGTGCAGAAATTGCATCCGCCGAAACAGCCCCGGTGCGTGATGATGCTGTCCTTTATCATGTCGTAGGCGGGAATCCTGTGGCCGTCATAGCGCGGATGCGGCCTGCGCGTGAACGGAAGGTCCCAGAAGGAGTCCATCTCCTGCGTGGTGGCCGGCGGATAAGGCGGATTCACCTGCACGTAGGAGGCCCCGTCCACAGGCTCGGCAATCGTGTCCGGAGTCAGCATATTGGCGTGAGTCTCTATGAGATGGAAATTCTCCGCGAAGGCCTGTTTGGAAGAGAGGCACTCCTCGTACGAATGCAGCGTCAGCAGGCCCTCGCGCGGCTTGGGGCTGCCTTTGCGAAGGAAGCATATCTGCGGAATGGACTCCATAAGATGGCGGCTCCAGCCTTTTTCGAAGGCGCGCGTCAGCTCCAGCATGGGCCGCTCCCCCATCCCGTAGCAAAGATAGTCAGCCCCGCTGTCCACAAGGATGGAGGGCATCAGGCGGTCTTCCCAATAGTCGTAGTGCGTCAGGCGCCGCAGCGATGCCTCCACGCCGCCGATTACCACGCTTGTGCGGGGATACAGCTCCTTCAGAATCTTCGAATACACCGTCACCGCCCTGTCCGGACGGGCTCCGATGCGGCCGTCGGGGGTGTAGGCGTCCTCGTGGCGGAGACGTTTGGCGGCGGTGTAGTGGTTCACCATCGAATCCATCGCGCCGCCCGTAATGCCGAAATACAGACGCGGAACTCCCAGCTTGCGGAAATCCCTCAAATCGTCCTTCCAGCCCGGCTGCGGGACCACGGCCACTCTATAGCCCGCCTTCTGCAGATACCTGGCGATGCAGGCCGCGCCGAAACTTGGATGGTCCACAAAGGCGTCTCCGCTGAAAAGTATGACGTCTATATAGTCCCATCCAAGGGCCTGCACTTCCTTGGCGGAAGTGGGGAACATATATGAGTTTTCTTCCATATCGGCCGTAAAATTACAAATTTTGCATAACTTTGTCGAGTTTTTTTAAACCGAACCCTAAACCTTTATATAATGTCACACCTTTTTGACAACTACGACCTTCTGGGCAACTGCGCCCTTCTGCAGAAGGACAAGACTTTTGAAAACCTTTATTCACTGATAAGCAACCGCGGCGAAGTGTGGGCCGCGATGTATCTGGAGGACGGGGAACGCAAGTGTGTTTCCTTCAATCAACAATCCGAGCAGACCGACGTCTGGACCGCTTTCCTTTCCCGCCATTTTGCCGGCGAAGGCAGGGTGGCCATTTCCCTGGACACCTGCCGGGACTGGTTCCCCCTGTTCTGGGGCCTTGTGCGCAGCGGTCACGACACCCTTCTGCTGGACCCTTCCTTCAGCGACGAGAAGACCGCAGCGATGATGAAGGGCTGCGGTTGCAACGCCATCGTATGCGGCCGCCGCAGGAACATTCCGCAGGGAGTGCGCCAGCTGGACATCGCGCGCCTGCGTGAACTGCCACTATCCATCCCCGAAGAGGAGAAAGTGCATCCAGTATGGGGCAGCAACATAGCCATCTGCACCAGCGGCACCACCTCCGACTCCAACATTTTCCTGTACGACCAGAAGACAATCTGCGAGATTGCCCTCTTCTCCAGCGACGTGTACAAAAAGAACAAGCTTCTGATAGACAACACCGCCTTCCGCACCCTCGCCTTCCTGCCCTTCCACCATGTGCTGGGCTTCACGGGCGTGTTCATCTGGAGCAGTTTCCTGGGATACACCACCGTTTACCTGAAGGACCGCGCCCCGCAGACGATAGCCCAGACGGTGAAACGCTGCAAGGTGTCCCAGATTGTGACGGTGCCGCTGCTTGCAAACAGCCTCACGAAGTCCTTCTACGCCACCCTTGCGAACCAGAACGTCCTGATGAGGGGCCTTGTAAAGATGCTGCTCTCCTACAGCATCCTGCTGCAGAGCCTCTTCCCGCGCTACGGCCACGGAGCCGCCGGACGCCTGTTCCACTATATGCGCAAGAAAATGCTGGGCACACATATCCGCAGCATCGTGCTGGGAGGCAGCCACACTGACCCCGAGTCGCTGCGCACCCTTAACGCACTGGGATACTTCACGGTGTGCGGCTTCGGCATGACGGAGACCGCCATCACCAGCTTCGAGACCAGCTGGAAGCTGTCCAACCGCCTGCAGGGCAGCATAGGAGCGCCCATGGCCGGCACGCAGTACCGCATCAAGGGAGGCGGCACGATGGGTGAACTGCAGATAAAGGGCCCCGGAATGCACGACGGACGCTTTGTGGACGGAGCGCTACTCGGCCCGCAGACGGACAAGGACGGATGGATGGACTCCGGAGACATAATACGCATCAACAAAGGCGCCAGGCAGTATTTCGTGGAGGGGCGCATCAAGGACGTGATTGTGAACGAGTCCGGCGAAAACGTGTATCCGGACGAGCTGGAAGATTTGTTCAGCAAGCTGGAGGGAGTGCAGCAGATGACCGTTCTGGGCCTTCCCAAGGCGGTGGGCCGCTACGAAGACATCACCCTGCTGCTGGGCGTTGGAGACAAGATTTCCGACGGACAGTTCCTGATGGGAATAGCCTCGCAGGTGGCAGCCATGAACGCTTCGCTGCCGGCATACAAGAGGCTTCGCAGGCTGCTGCTTACAGGCAGTCGCTTGCCCGCTGCCAACGGATTTAAAATCAAGAGGCTGGAGGTAAAGAAAAATTACAGCGCCGGCAAGCTTTCCTTCGTGGAAATGCCGTTGAAGGCGGGCGAGGCCGCCCCGGCACCCTCTGCCCCCGCAGTTGCTGCCACAGGCGGACCCGAGCAGAGGGCTGCCATAATAGAAAAGGTGCGCGCCACCTATGCCGAGGTGCTCAATGTTGACGTCAAGAGCATACGCGAGGACACCCATTTCGTGGACGAGCTGGGCGGCGACAGCCTGCAGATTCTGTCCGTGGCCACAAAGCTGGAGGAGGCGTTCAACATAATAATTCCCGACGAAGAGTACATCTCCTGCGCCACACCTGCGCTTACGGCTGACATGTTGCTCCGCCTGATGTACGGCGGGGCTGGAGCTCCGGCAAGGCGCGAGGAAAAGTCGCCTGTTGTGAACTTTGCGGATTCAAAGGAATATCAGGATTTCAAGGCACGGCGCGAGGCCCTGCTGGAGGGAGGCGGAGAGGACCCTTACTTCGTGAGCCATTCCTCACCCCTTCGCGACACCTGCATTGTGGACGGACGCGAACTGATTGACTTCGGCAACTACAACTACGCCGGAATGAGCGGCCGCCCGGAAGTGAACGAAGCCGCCAAGAAAGCCATAGACCAATACGGCACCAGCGCCAGCGGCAGCCGTCTGCTGGCGGGCGAAAAGCCCATCCACGGCGAGTTGGAAAGGGCAATAGCCAAATGGAAGCACGCAGAGGCGGCCGTCGTGTGCGTGGGCGGACACTCCACCAACGTCACCTTCGTGGGCAACTTCTGCGGAAAGAACGACCTTATACTGTACGACGCCCTGGCGCACAACTCCGTTGCCCAGGGATGCCGCCTGTCCTCTTCGATTGCCAAATCCTTCCCCCACAACGACACCGTGGCCCTGGAGGCTATGCTGGAAAGGGACCGCAAGTACTTCGAGAAGGTGCTCATAGTGATAGAAGGCGTGTACAGCATGGACGGCGACATCTCGCCCGTGAGCGAGTTTGTGCGCATCAAGAAGAAATTCGGCTGCTTCCTGATGGTGGACGAGGCCCACAGCGCCTGCGTCCTGGGCCCCACCGGCGGCGGAGTGGACGAGTATTTCGGTCTTGCGGGCGACGACATCGACATCAAGATGGGCACCCTGTCCAAGGGTCTGGGCACCTGCGGAGGCTATCTGGCCGGCAAGAAGGAGCTGATTGAGTACCTCAAGTACAACCTGCCCGGCTTCGTGTTCAGCGTCGGCCTGTCCCCCGCCCTCGCGGCCGCTTCGCTGCGCGCTGTACAGCTGCTGCAGGAAGACCCTTCCATCATGCAGCGTATGCGCGCGAACATCGAATGCTTTGCTGCCGAGGCCCGCGCGCGCGGACTGAACATCTGCGCCGGCGGACGGAGCGCCATCCTGCCCGTGCTGGTGGGACGCGACGAGGATGCGGTGCTGCTGAGCAACGAGATGAACCGCAGGGGCGTGGCAGTGCCTCCCGCAGTGTACCCGGCGGTGCCCAAGAACAAGGCACGCCTGCGCTTCGACGTCACCAGCGAGCACAAGAAAGAGCAGATCTGCTATGCCCTGGACCAGCTGGTGGAGGCTGCCCGCGAAAAAGGCATCACTCTGCCCGGACCGGACGAAAAATAAGGTTTTATGGAAAGCAAAGTCATTCTGATTAGCGGCATTTCCTCCGGCTTCGGGCTGGAGATGGCGCGAAGGCTGGCCTCTGACGGGCATATTGTCTACGGCACCGTGCGCCGCGACGTGGAGCACCTTCCAGGGGTGAATTATCTTCGCGCCGACGTGGGTGTGGAGGCCGACGCCGTGGCGGCTGTTGAGGCCGTTGTAGCCGCGCAGGGGCGCATCGACACTCTGATCTGCAATGCCGGGATGGGCATCGGAGGGCCTCTGGAGTTCGCTCCGGAGAGCGAAATCGCCCTTCAGATGGACACCAACTTCATGGGACAGGTGCGTTTCGTGAAGGCCGCCCTGCCCCATATGAGGGCCGCGGGAGGAGGCAGGATAATCTGCTTCTCGTCGCTGGGAGGCCGTATGGGACTGCCGCTGCAAGGCTACTACTGCGCTTCGAAATATGCCGTGGAGGGCTTCTGCGAGGCCCTTCGCATGGAGGTTCACGGCGCGGGCATAGACGTGGTGGTGATAGAGCCCGGAGATTTCTCCACCGGCTTCACCGCCGCCCGCCGCAAGAGCGAAGCCTCTGCCGAGACCATCGCCGCCTACCCCTTCCTGCAGCGCACCACTCTCCGCCTGGAGACAGAGGAGAGGGAGGGCCTGGGGCCCGCTTTCCTTGCCGGCAAGATTTCCCGCATCGTGGTCTGCCGCCATCCCCGTTGCCGCTATATAATCAGCTCTTTCGAGCAGAAGTTCTCCGTCTTTCTGAAAGCCGTAATGAGCGATAGATGGTTCAGCGCGATGATGAGGGGCTACTACAAAGTGTGAATTGTAAAATATTTTGCGTACCTTTGCGCTTCCCCACTTGCCTTGGTGGTGAAATGGTAGACACGAGGGACTTAAAATCCCTTGGCCCGAAACGGCCGTGCGGGTTCGATTCCCGCCCGAGGCACCTTTTCAGGGGGCGCTGCCCCCTTACCCGTTCGCTGCATTTCATTCCGCTCACTACCCCTGGCGGCTCCCGGCCTACCGATTCCGCTTCGCTCCATCCCGGCCTCCGCCGGGCGCTCTGAGGAGCGCCTTTTCAGGGGGCGCTGCCCCCTTACCCGTTCGCTGCATTTCATTCCGCTCACT
>R03__coassemble_259_pt1 | contig 33036 bp, 25 predicted proteins | sample R03__metabat2_high_PE_058 | metagenome-assembled genome bin R03 | reverse complement strand
TTTCCGGTCTTTGTCTCCATGAAGGTGATGGTTCCGTCCTTGGGAAGGTTTCTTTCCAGCATCCAGGCGAGAAGGTCGGGGGTGCCGTCGTTGAGCGCCTTAACGCGCACGTTCAACTGTCCGCCGCGGGGAATTCCGGACATCTGTCCTTCAATGTCCACGGCCTGATCGAATTCGTAAGAGAGTTTGATGACCTCGCGCTCTTTGTAACCGTCGATCTCGATTTTAACGGGAGTTTTTGCCATTTTGATAAAAATTTAGTGTTGTTGATTATTATTCCATTGTAGCGTCCTTGTCCTTCTTGTCGGCGGAAACCTTGATGACAAAGTTCTTCGCGGCATAGAAAGGAGTGAGGCTGATGTCGCAGCTGATTCTCTTGGTGACGGGGTCCTGTACGGGCTCCTTGATCTCATAGTTCTGGAACAGGTTGCCGTAACCCTTGTAGTCGTTCAGGAATGACTGTATCTTGGACTTGAGGTTCTTGGGGGAGTTGTACGGATCCCAGTTCTCCAGAGCCACTTCGTGAACATAGTTCATAAGCACCTTCTTCACCCAGTCGAACACGCGCACGATGGGGTATTCCTTCATCGCGGTGAGGTCTCCGTTGTACAGGGTGGTGTTGTTGAAAGCCATCACGCGGCCCTCGGAGTACACCATGGGAATCACCTGGTTGTCCATAAGGGCGGCGATTTCGGATTTCAACAGGTCCAGCTTCACGCCTTTCACTCCGTCGAGGGTGCCGTATTTCTTGCCGCCGGCTCCCTGGGCCATGTTGGCGCTCTCGTCATAGAGCTTGCCGCAGAGGGCGCCCGAAGGGCAGATGTAGAATGCGGGGCTGTCCTCCTCGTCGGCGGACATCTTCTCTGATTCGCGTCCCACGATCCAGTTGGCGGTCATAACGACGTTCATCAGCTCCGCGTCGCTGTCCTTGTAGCCCTCAGTGTTGGCCTGAAGGTCTTCGAAGGAGTACTCGTCGGCGTGGTCGGTGAGCAGGATCACTTTGTATTTGTAGGCAATCTTGGCCCACTGCAGAAGGGTGGGCTTGTCCGTGAAGACGTTGCCGGGAATACAAACGAGGCTGTAGCAGTCCTTGAGGCTGAGACGGTCGAAGCCGTTGCGAAGAATCTCGGCAACTTCGTTGGAGAAGCCGGAATCCGGATCGGCGATGTCGTCCTTGAACACGTTGATGACGCGCAGGTTCTTCACCTTGTCCGTGTTGGCGGATTTGAAGAAGGCGTCCAGCGAGCGGTACGAGCGCTCCAGATCCTTTGTGGCGAAGAGGGCGTCGGTGATGCCCTGTTTGAGAACGGCGGTGTATTTTTCCTCATTGGCCTTGCAGGCGTCCGCAAACTCGGAAGCGGCGCCGTAGCCGGAGTTCAGAAGGTCCAGCCAGCCTTTGATGTCACGCTCGAGGGTTTCCCTCTTGTCCTTGAAGCGCTTGTCCGTAAGGAAAACGGACTTGGCGGCCTTGCGGGCAGGGTTCATGTTGTCTGCATCGGGAAGGAATCCGCGCACGGCGTTGAAGCCGCCGAATGCAGAGAGCAGTTTGGAAGTGTCGGCTGCTTTGGCCTGGACTTCGGCGGCACCCTCCTGGGGAGCTGCGCTTTTTTTCAGTTCTGTATCTGCCATATCTGATAATTATTTTGTTGATTCGATTTCCTCGAGCATTGCCTCGAGCATAGCTTTGAGTTCCTCCCTGGAAGACTCGTCTTTCAGGATATCGCGCAGTTTGCGGTTCTGCTCGATGCTCTTGCGGATCTTCACGCTGGTGTCGATTTTTGTCTTCACGCCGGAGAGGAATTCGCTGTTCTCCACCAGACGGCCCTTGCCGCCGTTTGCTTCGAAGTCGCGCAGTTCGCTGAATTTGAGGGTTTCGCTCACAGAGCCGCCTTCTTCGTCGGTGAAATCCACGTTCACCTTCGGTTTGAAGTGCGCGAACGCGTCTCCGATGTTCTGGATATCCTCCACGAACTCGGGAGAGCCGGGTTCTGCGTCAGACGTGTACTGATCAATCATCAATGTCTTGTTGCTGTCGATGGGGGTTACCTTGGCGTTGGACTGCTCGTCCGGAGCCATGGAGATGAAATTTTCTTTCATTGCCATAATTGAAAAGGATTATTGTTGTTTAACGTTGAAATTCAGTTTGTCCTGTGCGTCCACGGACAGGACTATGGTGTCGCCGCTCTTGGCGGCGCCGGAAATTATCATCTTGGACAGGGGGTTGCGCAGCTGCTTGCGGATGGTGCCCAGGATGGGACGGGCGCCGTACTGGGGGTTGAAGCCAAGCATCGCGATCTTCTTCTTCGTGTCCTCGTCCATTTCCAGCCTGATATCCTGCTCGGACAGAAGTTTCAGCAGACCCTTCAGGTGGATGTCGAAAATGCGCGTCACCGTCTCTTCCGTGATGGGCGAGAAGGGCACTATCTCCGTGAGGCGGCCCAGGAACTCGGGACGGAAGTAGTCCTGCATTATGTCCATAAGGTCGTTGTTCTGCGGCACCTTGCCGGCATTGAACTGGTCCACCACGAACTTGCTGCCGATGTTGGAGGTGAACAGTATGAGGGCGTTGGAGAAGTCTCCCACACGGCCCAGACGGTCGTGCAGCTTGCCTTCGTCCAGAATCTGCAGGAAAAGGTCGAAGACGCTCTTGTGGGCCTTCTCTATCTCGTCGAAGAGCACCACGCTGTAGGGGTTCTGGCGGATTTTGTTCACCAGCAGGCCGCCTTCCTCGTAGCCCACGTATCCGGGAGGCGCGCCGTACAGAAGGGCCACGGAATGCTCTTCCTTGAATTCGGACATGTCGAAACGGATAAGCGCAGATTCGTCGCCGAAGAGGAACTCCGCCAGGGACTTTGACAGCTCCGTCTTTCCCGTGCCCGTGGGACCGAGGAAGAAGAACGAGCCCATAGGCTGGCCCTTTTTGTTCAGGCCGGAGCGGGCCTCGAAGACGGCATCCAGAACCTTCTTCACGGCGTGATCCTGGCCCACGACCCTCTTCTTGAGGGCCTCTTCGCCGCCCAGCAGACGGTCGCGCTCCTGGGTCTGGACTTTTCCGAGGGGAACGCCAGTCCTCTGCGCCACCACGGCACACAAGTCCGAGGCATCCAGGGCTGTGCGCCTTTCTTCCTCGGGAAGAGCGTCACCTTCGGCCTTGAGGTGGGCCATGGCGCGGTCCAGGAGGTCGAAGGCGGAATCCGGCAGGGAACGCTCCGTAAGGTAACGCTTGGCAAGGCGCACGGCCTCCACCATCACGTCCTCGGCTACGCTCAGGGCGTGGAACTGTTCGTATGCGGGAACTGCACCCTTGAGAATCTCCAGCGAATGGGCCGCATCGGGCTCCTCCACCGTGAATTTCTCCAGCTTGTTCAGCATTTCCTTGTCCAGCTCTATGTTCTTGGTGTAGCCTTCTATGGATGAGGTGGCCAGCAGCCTCAGTTCGCCTTTGGCGAGCTCCTGCTTGAGGATTGTGGAAGTGCCGGCAAGATTGCCCTGCTTGTCGAACAGCTTGTCCAGGGCCTCTATCACCAGGATGGCATTGCCGCGTGATTGTATTTCTGCAAGGAGTTTCTTGAAACGGTCCTCCACCTCGCCGCGGTACTGGGCGTCGGAGGCAAGGGCGGTGGTGTCCAGTTCGTACAGGCGGGCTCCCTTCAGGAAAGCGGGCACCTTGTCCTGAGCGAGCTGGGCGACAAAGGCGTTCAGAAGAGAGGTCTTGCCCACGCCGGCATCGCCGGTAATCAGCAGATTGGCCTTTGTCTTGCGGCCCAGTATTTCGTGTATGAGGGCAGTCTCGGCCTCGAAGCCCACAACGACGGGGGCCTTGCCGGAGTTGAACTCGGCTATCTTGTCCGTGCAGTATTTCTTCACGAGTCCCGTGGATGCGGCGGCTGCGGCGGCGCCTTCCTTTGTGGCTTCATATGCCGGCGTGGAAGCCTCCGCGCTCACTCCGGCCTTTTCGCATATCTCGGAAGGAGCCAGGGGAAGGGTTTTCAGCTGGTCGAAGCTGAAACCCACGCCGGGGGTCACCAGAGAGGCCAGAATGCAGACGGCATCGCACTCGTCCTTGCCGAACTTGAGCCTGTAGTTCTCCGCCTCATCCAGCACACAGAGGGATTCGGCGGAATACTCCAGCCCCGTCATCGGACGGGCGCTGCGGGGCGAGAGCTGCATCTGGACGTCAGCCCAATCCTGCATATAGTAATAATCCTTGTCCAGAGAGGACTCGATGAAGCTCACGAGACCAAGCTCCTTGTGGAGCACGGCCTTGAACATGTGCGCCGGATAAATGGCATCGGAGCAATGCTCCTCGGCGAAGGAACCGGCAATCCTTTTTATCAGCTCGCTGATGTTTTCCACGACTTTTGATTTATGTGTCCCACAAATTTAACATTTTTTTTGATAAAATGTTTTTTATGAAGGATTTTTTACTAAACGGACGCAGGAAGAGTAGGTTATTGCGCGTGTTTTGTCCCCTGGGTTCACCTCCGATGTGGAGTTGAAGAAAAGGACATACGCATTGTCCATGTCGCTGAAGTCCGACGACCAGTAAAAACCTTGATTGGAAGAGAACGCGGCCGGAAGGAAAATACGGGTATCCGACGAAGAATAATACGAAGCGATGTCGGGGTCATTCATTTTTCCTTTGTCACTCTCCAGCTTGGCCTTGTACACATAGTATCCGTTTGCATCAGCGTCCCACTGCAGGTATGTGTTTGATGTCAGAGCAGCGATTTCCGCCTTTGTGGGCAATCTCCATCCATCGCCCGCAGAAGAGGCCATGGAAGCCTCGGCAAAAGTGAACTTGGTGGCGGCCGTATCGGAGCCGGCGCCGACATTCCTGGAGGCCCACAGAAGGCCGTCGGGAAGGCCGAGGTCAATGGCCTGATACTCGCCGGGCAGGCTGAGGGTCAGGGAAATCGTAGTCAGCTTGCTGCGAAGAACTTCGATTGCAGTTTTTGCCGTCTTTGTGACGGTGCCCTTGTCGGTGTTGATCACTATCTTCAGAGCGGAATAGCTTGCGGGCGGAACTGCGACAACAAAAGACTCTGATGAAGAGGAGTTTATCTCCTTGCTGCAGTTGAGGGCAATGAATGACGAATTGTCCGTGGGCACGGCTTTCCAGGCATCTCCGTCGGCGCTTATTGTACAGGAGCCGGACATTCCGAGAGGCGAGTCGGCGGCGTCCCTCAGGACAATGGAGTGCACCGTTGCCGTACCGGACGAAGTCTTCAGCTTAAGGCTCACAAGGCCGCAGAGGTTCTTGAACTGGAGCGTGCCGGTGGAGCTTTCCGCATACATCGGGAAGGACGACACAGGTTCCGTAACGGAGGATGCGAGATCCACTACGCAGGGCGAGCAGGCGCTGCCCAAGTACGGATAAATCGCCTTGTAGGGCGTTGTCGCGGGGGCGGAAGAGCCCAGACGCAGGAAGGTTGTGGTGGTCGCCCCGCCGCTTGCAGCCTGATAACAAACGTCGTTTATGCGGATCTGGTCGCCCTCCTCCCATTTGACGGAGCTGCCGTCGATGGTTGTCCTTGTGTCCGGAGAATCATTCTGAATGACTTCCATCACCGCCTTGAATTCGGGCTCCGAAGGAGCGTCCCCCTCCTTGCGACAGGACAGAAGGACTGCGGCAAATGCGGCCGCAATGCAAAATATCTTTATCCGTTTCATATGGCTAGCCGAAAATTTCGTCATTGTAGGAATTGCCGCTGCCGATGGGCTCCGTGGAATCGCCCTCGTAGGGGCTGATGCAAATGGGTCTTCCAAAGGAAAGAGGAATCTCCTTCAGGGAAGGAGCCGAGTACGCTGTTTTACTTGATGTTTTCATATCTTACAAAGACTTCCATAGCTTGATATTCCGCCATTCCTATGGCGTCGTAGAGACGGGCCGTCCTCTGCGTGCGGTCTTCGGCCCTCTGCCAGAACTCGCGGCTGTCGTCGCCGGGGAAAGGCACTATGTCCTTCTGGGAAAGATGCCGGAAAATAGCGTGGCGCTTCTTTATCACCTCATCCGGGCTCAGCGGCACTGCCATGTCCACCTTGTCCAGCTCCCACTCCATCCAGGCGCCGCGGTACAGCCATATCGTGCAGCCCTCCAGCCACCTCTCGCCTTCCGAGCGCAGCTGGGAAACGGCGTCCAGCACGGCCTGAGTACATACGCGATGCGTACCGTGGGGATCCGCAAGGTCGCCCGCCAGATAAATCTGGTCCGGCTGCACCTGCACTAAAAGCGCCTTTATTATGTCCACGTCCTTCTGCGAACGGGGGTTCTTCTTTATGCCGCCGGACTCATAGAAGGGTAGGTTCAGAAAATGCGCGTTGGTGTCCGGGTTCAGGCCGAAAGAGGCGACTGCGGCGCGGGCTTCGCTGCGGCGGATTGCCGCCTTGATATCCAGCAGGGCGCGGGGCTCCGGCTCCGAAGGCTTCTTGGAGGCGATCAGCTCGCGCACCAGGTCCATCTTGTCGCCCAGGCCCAGTTCGCGGGCGGCATCCATATGCTGCAGCACTACGTCGTCGTGCACGGCCACGTTGCCGGAGGTCTCGTACGCCACGTGCACGTCGTGGCCCTGCTCCACAAGGCGGATGAAGGTGCCTCCCATCGAAATGACGTCATCGTCCGGATGGGGAGAGAAAATCACCACCTTCTTGGGGAAGGGAAGGCTCTTGACGGGACGCGTGCTGTCGTCCGCGTTGGGCTTGCCGCCCGGCCATCCCGTGATGGTGTGCTGCATGTCGTTGAAGACGGATATGTTGATGTCGTCGTATCTGCGGCCGGTGGCCTCCAGCAGTTCTCCGAGGCCGTTCTCCGTGTAATCGCTGTACGTCAGCTTGAGGATGGGCTTTTCCACCTTGCCGCACAGCCACACGAGAGCCTTGCGCACCATCCTGGGCTGCGTCCAGTCGCATTCTCCCACCAGCCAGGGAGCCTCGACGCGGGTAAGGCAGGAAGAGGCGTTCTCGTCCACCCACATCGAAATGTTCTCGTGCTTCTGCAGCCAGGACGCCGGGCAGGAAGGGGACCACTTGGCCTCGCACACATCGTGCACGGCGGGGGCCTTGTCCTCTCCCCAGGCCATCAGGATTATCTCCTTGGCGTCCTTCATTGTGCCCAGGCCCACCGTAAGGGCGGCCTTTGGAGTACGGTAAATATCTCTGTTGAAAGACTTTGCGTGTTGCTTGCGGCTTTGGTACGACATCATCACCGTACGGGTGCGGCTGCGCGATGAGGAGCCTGCCTCATTGAAGGCGATCTGGCCCTGATGGCCTATGCCTATGCAGATAAGGTCCAGCTCCCGGCAATCCTTGTCATACTGCGCGCAGTACTCGCCCACCTTGTCGCGCGGCACGCCGCCGTCCAGACAGTGAATGTTCGCCGCCGGGATGTCTATATGGTCCAGCAGCATCGAATGGAGCTGGCTGCGCTCCGAACTCTTGTCATCGTCGCAGCAAGGATAATATTCCTCCATCGTGAAAATCTCCACGTTCGCGAAACTGACCTCGCCTTCGCCATGCAGGCGGACGAGTTCCTTGTACAGGCCCACCGGAGTCTTGCCGCAGGTGAGGCCAAGCTTGAAGGTGCCGCCCTTGCTGGCCTTTATGCGGTCCGCGATTGCGGCGGCAAGACGCACCACGGCCTGTTGCTCCGTGGGAAAAATCGTTACGGGAATGTTTTCAAATGAGTGGAGGACGCCCTCCGGGATTACTTGTGAGAACATGACAGGGCAAAATTTTGGACAAATTTAGCAATTTTTCGCTACCTTTGTCCAGCAAGTTTCACTTATGGCAAAAAAAGATTCCACCACCCCCATGATGCAGCAGTTTTTCGCGATGAAAGCCCTGCATCCGGAAGCGGTCCTGCTGTTCCGCTGCGGGGACTTCTACGAAACATACGGGGATGACGCCGTCACGGCGTCCAAGGTCCTCGGCATTACGCTTACCCGCCGCTCCAGCACGATGAAGGAGCAGATTCCGATGGCCGGATTCCCCTACCACGCCATAGAAACCTACCTTCCCAAGTTCATCCGCGCCGGCTACAAGGTGGCCGTGTGCGACCAGCTGGAAGACCCCAAGCTGGCCAAGAACATAGTAAAGCGTGGCATCACGGAGCTGGTGACCCCCGGCACGGCCCTCAGCGAGAGCCTGCTGCAGCAGAAGGAGAACAACTTCCTGTGCGGCATCCACTTCACCTCCCGCGATGAGGCCGGAGTAGCCTTCCTGGACATCTCCACGGGAGAATTCAAGCTGGCCCAGGGCAGTCTGGAATACATCCGCACCCTGTGCGAGGGCTTTATGGTGAAGGAAACGGTGGTGGAGAAGAACTGCGAGAAGGCGGCGCGCGAGCTGCTGGGCAAGGGTGCCTTCATCAGCACCCTGCCGGAGTGGGCCTTCGTGTGGGAGTCCGCCTGCGAAAAGCTGAAGACACAGTTCAAGGTGAAGACTCTCCGCGGTTACGGAATAGACAAATACACCCTTGGAATAGTGGCCGCCGGCGCCCTGCTGGTGTACCTGGAACAGACAAACCACGATAACCTCGGCAACATCAGCGGCATCTGTCGCATAGAGCGCAAGGAGCACCTGTGGATGGACCGCTTCACGATGCGCAACCTGGAGCTTTTCGCCCCTTCCTACGGAGGCGACGGCCCCTGTCTGCTGAAGGCTCTGGACTCCACCTGCTGCCCTATGGGCGGAAGGCTGCTGCGCTCCTGGATGAGCATGCCGATAATGGACCTTGGGGAGCTGAACGCACGATACGACTGTGTGCAGCGCTTTGCCCGGGATCCTGCCCTATTGGAGGAGCTGCGCTCGCACCTGGGACGCATCGGCGACATGGAAAGAATCCTGTCCCGCGCCGCCGCGGGAAGGGTGCTGCCGCGTGAGACGGTGGCGCTGTCGCGCTCGATGGCTCTTTTCGAGCCTCTGCGCTCGCTGTGCGCAGGCAGCCTCTGCCCTCCTTTGGAGGAGCTTGCATCAGCGATGAAGGACTGCTCCCCCATACGGGAGCTGATAGAAAAGACAATCTGCCCGGACCCTGCGGCAGCGCTTGGGAAAGGCGACATAATAGGCCCCGGCGTGGACGAGGAGCTGGATTCGCTGCGTGAGATTTCGCGCGGCGGCAGGGAGTACCTGCTGCAGATGCAGAATCGCGAGAGCGAACGCACGGGTATCCCGTCTCTGAAGATAGGCTTCAACAACAATTTCGGCTACTACCTGGAGGTGCGCAACCTGTACCGCGACAAGGTGCCTGCCGAATGGATACGGCGCCAGACCCTGGTGGAAGCGGAACGCTACATCACGCAGGAGCTGAAGGAGTACGAGAACAAGATTCTCGGTGCCGAAGACAGGATCTACCAGATCGAGGCGCGCATTTTCTCCTCCCTTGTGGAGGAAATCCGGAAATGGACCGTTTCCATCCAGAACAACTGCCGCGTCGTGGCAAGGCTGGACGTGCTGGGAAGCTTCGCCTTCACGGCGGTGGAGAGGAATTACTGCCGCCCGCAGATGGACGACTCCCTGGAAATTGACATCACTGCAGGCCGGCATCCCGTGATAGAGACGATGATGGCCCCGGGCGAGGAATACGTCCCCAACGACCTGCATATGGATTCGCGCGGCACTCAGATCATTATCCTCACCGGCCCCAACATGGCCGGAAAGTCGGCTCTGCTGCGTCAGACGGCGCTCATTGTGCTGATGGCGCAGATGGGCTCGTTCGTGCCCGCGCAAAAGGCCCACATCGGCTACTTCGACAAGATTTTCACCCGCGTGGGAGCTTCCGACAACCTTTCCGGCGGCGAGTCCACTTTCATGGTGGAGATGCTGGAGAGCTCGATGATCCTGCACAACCTGTCGCAGCGCAGCCTCGTGCTGCTGGACGAAATCGGCCGCGGCACTTCCACATACGACGGAATGAGCATCGCCCGCGCCATCGTGGAGTACATCCACCAGGACGGCAAGGGCGCCAAGACCCTGTTCGCCACGCACTACCACGAACTGAACGATATGGAGAACACTTTCAGCCGCGTGCACAACTACCATATTGCCGTGCGCGAGGTGGGTAAGAGCATAATCTTCCTGCGCAAGCTGGAGGAGGGCGGCGTGGCCCACAGCTTCGGCATCCACGTGGCCAGGATGGCCGGAATGCCCGCGAAGGTGGTGGAGAGCGCGGAACGCACCCTTTGCGCCCTGGAGGCGGGCCTCAAAATGGACGCGGGGGCCCAACTGTCTCTTTTCCAGCTGGACGACCCCGCGCTCAGTTCCATTCGCGACCGCCTCGGTGAGGTGGACATAAATGCCATCACTCCTCTTGCGGCCTTCGATCTGCTGCGCTCCCTCAAAGAGGAGCTTGGTCTGTAGATTCCTTACAGAGTGACTTCGGCCTTCAGGCGGATGTCCTGCGAGGAGGCTCCCACCCAAATCTCATATTTGCCGGGATCCACCACCCACTTGTCCACGAAGTTCTCGAAGTGGCGGAATGCGTCGGCAGCATCCAGCTTCACGACAACGTGCTCTGTCTTGCCCTTGGCGAGGTTCACCTTGACAAAGCCCTTCAACTCCTTTTCCGGACGGGGTACGCCGGCATTGCAGGGATGAACATATACCTGGGCCACCTCGGCGCCGTCGCGCTTGCCGGTGTTCTTGACATCGAAGGCAACTTCGTAGCCGCCTTCCACGGGGGTCACGCTGATGGAAGAATACTCGAAAGAAGTGTAGCTCAGGCCATATCCGAAGGGATACAGGGGAGCCACGCCGTTCTTGTCGAAGCCGCGATAGCCCACGAACACGCCTTCATTATATTGTATGCGCATGTAGGGGTTGTGCTTCTGGGGCTCGTTTGTAGTCTTGGACGTGCGGATGCGGTCTACGTTCTCCGTGTAGCAGGCGGGATAGTCCTCCAGTCTGGCGCCCCAGGTGCAAGGGGTCTTGCCGCTGGGATTCACCTTGCCGGTAAGGACCTCGGCTATAGCCAGACCGCCCTGCTGACCGGGATACCAGGCCATCACGATGGCTTTCACGCGGTCTTTCCAGGAAGCGATTTCCATCGCGCCGCCGCCGTTCAGGACAACCACGACGTTGCTGCTGTGCTGCAGCACTGCGTCCAGATAGTCCAGCTGGTCCTGGGGAAGGGTGAAGGAGCGGTCGCTGCCCTCCTTCTCGCTGGCCCTGTCGAAACCGAGGCATACCACCACCACGTCGGCCTTGCCGACTGCCGCGGCATCCTCCTCGTTGAAGGCGTTCCCTGCCATTATGGTAGCCTTGACGCCCTTCATCTGGCCGATGCCCTGGGCAAGGGTGCAGGTGCGCAGGGGGAACACGTTGCCGCTGCCGCCGCCGGTCACAATCATATCGGCGTGAGGGCCGCAGATCACCCATTTGCCCTTTGCCTTGGGCAGGAAATTGTCATTGTTCTGCAGCAGGGTGACCGCTTCGCGGGCGATATCCAGGCTGACGGCGTCGCTGTAGGGGTTGTCCAGGCTGATGGACTCGTCCTGGGCCTTGTACGAAGGGTCGTCCCATCCCCAGGCGAGGATGGTCTGGATGATGTTCACGCATTTTTCGTCAATGTACCTCTCGTCCAGGACGCCCTGCTCCACAAGGGAGACGAGGATCTCGGGCTTCATGCACTTTGGAAGGGGCATTTCCAGATCCAAGCCGTTCTGGGCGGCGTTCAGAGGGGAATAAGTGCTGGTCCAGTCGCTCATCATTATGCCCTTGAAGCCGAACTCGCCGCGGGCGACGTCCTTCAGCAGGTAGGCGTTCTCGCTGGCGTGCACGCTGTTCACAAGGTTGTAGGAGCACATTATGCTGGCGACGTCGGCATCCTTTACCGCCTTCTCGAAGGCAGGCAGATAAATCTCGTGCATCGTCCTCCTGTCAATGTCGGAAGAGGAGACGTGGCGGTAGAACTCCTGGTTGTTGACGGCGTAATGCTTGATGCAGGCCATCACGTTCTGGCTCTGCACACCTTTGATATAATTGACGGCCACCTGACTGCAGAGGTAGGGATCCTCGCCGAAGTATTCGAAGTTGCGGCCGCACAGGGGGCTGCGGAAGATGTTCACGCCGGGGCCCAGCAGAATCTGCACTCCACGCGCGCGAGAGTCCTGACCGAGGCCTATGCCCATCTTGTTCCACAGTTCGGGATTCCAGGCGGAAGTCACCGTGATGCCGCTGGGGAAGAGGGTGCTCTCCTTGACGGCGCCGTTGCGAACGCCCTGGGGGCCGTCGGCGGTGCGCACTGCGGGAAGGTTGAAGCGAGGCATCGCGCGGATGAACCAGCTTTCGTATCCTCCGATATACTCGGCTTTCTCCTGCAGGGTCATCTGGGAGACAATCTCTTTGGCGCGGGCGGTGTGCTCCGGCTGTACGCGGCTTTCGGCAGACAGCGCTATGCAGCTGCAGAGGGCGGCGATGACGATAATGAGTTTCTTCATAGGATGAAATTGTTTACGTTGATTTACAAATATAAGGAAAAAAGGCGTAACTTTGAAAGTATGAAGAAGATATTTGCCTTTTTGCCGCTGCTTGCGGCGCTCCTTTCCTCCTGTTGCCGCAGCGCCGGGACAGATGAAATCAACGTCATACCCACCCCCGCCGAAGTTTGCCTGACAGGCCGGAAGGCATCTGAGTGCGCAGCCCGCAACTGTACGGTGACATTCAATGAAAAAATGGGCCCCGAGGCATATGTCCTGAAAATCCGGCCCAAAAGCGTGAAAATCCTTGCCGGAGGCCCCGCGGGAGAATTCTACGCCCGCCAGACCATAAGGCAACTCATCGACAACCAAGGCTTCCTTCCCGTGGGCACTATAAAGGACTCTCCCCGCTTCGAGTGGCGCGGCTATATGCTGGACGAGTCCAGGCATTTCTTCGGCGAGGAGTATGTCCTGCGGACCCTGGAGATGATGGCATATTACAAGCTGAACAAATTCCACTGGCACCTTACCGACGCGCCCGGATGGAGGATGGAGGTAATGAAATATCCCCTTCTGACCCGCGTGGGCGGGGTAGGCAACCACACTGATCCAGACGCCCAGCCGCAGTTCTACACGCAGGAGCAGATCCGCAGGATTGTCGCATATGCTGCCGAGCGGCAGATAGAAGTGATTCCCGAATTCGACATGCCAGGCCACGCCACTTCGGCCTGCAGGGCATATCCTTTCCTGAGCGGAGGCAAACAGCCCGTGAATCCGGACTTTACTTTCAATGTGGGCAGCGAGGCCGTGTTCGGCTTCATATCAGACGTTCTGGACGAGATTTTCGCCCTGTTCCCCAGCGAGTATATCCACGTCGGGGGCGACGAAGTGACGCACGGCAATGCCTGCTGGAAGGAGAACGCCGACATCCTGGCGCTGATGGAGCGCGAAGGTCTCTCGGACTTCAGGCAGGTGGAAGGCTGGTTCCACCGCGAAATCGCCCGGATGGTGGAGGGCAAGGGCCGCAAGATCATTGCCTGGGACGACATCCTGGACGGCGGACCGGCATCGGAGGACGAGGCCATAATGTGGTGGCGCCACGAGCGGCCGGACCACCTGACGGAGGCCCTGGAGGGCGGTGTGAAGGCGATTCTGACGCCCCGCCGGCCTCTGTATCTGGACTTCGTGCAGTATCCGGGGCATACGCAGGGCCGCCACGACTTCCGCGGCGAATATGTATGCTGCACTATGAAGGATATCTACTTTTTCCCCGACGTGAACGTATCGGAGGTTGAAATGACGCCGGAGCGCCTGCAGAACGTTCTGGGCATACAGGGCAACCTGTGGACGGAGGCCGTGGAGGCACCGCAGCGGGCGGAATATATGAGCTGGCCGCGTCTTTGCGCCGTAGCGGAGAGCGCCTGGACGCGCGCGGAGCGCAAGGACTTCGCCTCGTTCGAAAGCAGGATGGGGCCCGCCCTTGCTCATCTCGAGGATGCCGGGGTGAACTTCTTCGACCTTCGCGCCCCCGAGGCCAGCCCCGAGCCCCCTGCAGCCGTGCGCAAGTAAATCGGTACGGGGAAACGTTTCGTATCGGTGTGTTTTACAGCATTTCGTCGGGAAGGGGGCAGGTCTTGCCGCTTGCCTTTACATAGGGCATCGAGGCGTCCCAGGCGCGAAGACGCGCGGACAGGGCCTTCGCCAGTTCCTTTACCTTGGCAGGTTTCTTTGCGGCAAGGTTGTTCGTTTCGGAAATGTCTTCCGAGAGATTGTACAGCTCGAATGCGCCTCCCTCGATTGCGGCCTTAAGGCCGGCTCCAGCGCCCGCGAGAACGGCATTTTCCATCCTGTACACCAGTTTCCAGTCGCCGATTCGGATGGCGCTCAGGTAGTCGATGTCCGGGAAGCGCTGCAGTTTCCAGCGGTGGGGATAGTGGGAGATTATGGGCCTGTCGGCGCTCAGAGTGTCTTCTCCCGTCACAAGGGGCGCGAAGCTGCTCCCGTCCAGGGTCTGCAGCGTCTTGTATTCCTTGATTCCGGCCATTTCCAGGAAAGTGGGGAAGAAGTCCTCGCTGTTCACGGGAACGTCCACCCGGCTGCCGCCCTGTCGGCCTTTACCGGGCCAGAAGACTATAAGAGGCTCGCGCACGCCACCCTCGTAGCAGGAGCCCTTGCCATAACGCAGAGGCAGATTCTGCTTGTACAGCTCGCCGCCTTTGGACAGGTTGTCGCACTTTCCGCCGTTGTCGGCATACATCACTATAATGGTGTTGTCCGCTATGCCCTTTTCTTCCAGATAGTCCATTATGTCGCCGAGACTCTTGTCCACGCCTTCCACCATCGAGCCGTACCTGGACTGTCCTTCGTCCAGACCGCGCTCCCGATATTTGGGAAAATAGCGATTGTCTTCCTGGATGGGCTCATGGGTCGCGTACTGTGACATATAGAGATAGAACGGCTCGTCGCGCTCCACGGCGTAGTCCAACCTCTTGAGAGCCTCCTGCGTGAGGGCCTCCGTGAGGAAAATGTCCTTGCCGTAATACGCCGCGAGGTCCATCACGGCGAAATATGTCCATTTGTCCGGCTTGTTGCCGAAGTTGTCGGTGCCCAGGTAGCTGCCGGGCTTGCCGTTGGGACCTCCCGCCACGGCTATCGTGAATCCCATGTCGAAGGGATTCGCCCCGGGGGTGCCGGCGCCGCCCCAGTGAGCCTTGCCCACGTGTATCGTGAGGTAGCCGTTGTCACGCAGTATCTGCGCCATCGGAGTGGCGTGGAACGTATGCTCCACTCCCTCGAAAGGGGACAGGCCGCTGTAGTTCCAGTCCGGGCGCGTGAAAAGGTCGCTGTCGCCCTCAGGAGCCGTGCCGTCCACTCCGCCGATTATGTCGGAAGGGATCCAACTGAGCACATTGGTGTGGTTGGTGATGTGCTCGTGCGCCGCGTGCACGCCGGTCATCAGCGAGGTGCGCGTGGGAGTGGACAGGGGACAGGCGTACGCGTTGGAGAACACCACACCCTTCTGCGCCAGGCGCAGCATGTTGGGTGTGTCGAAGCGGGTATTGAAAGGGTACTGATTGCCATCGTAGCACACCTGGCTGTCCGCCCAGCCATAATCGTCTATCAGGAAGAATATTATGTTGGGGCGGTCGGCGGCCATCATTGCCGCGGGAATCATCGCGCCTGTTGTTGCGGCGAGCGTTAACTTTTTCATATAAGGCCTACTTGATGCCGTACTTGCGCAGAATCCTCAGGATGGGCTTCTCGATGGAAGCCTCCCACAGGGAGTAGCCGTTGTCGTTGGGGTGCACTCCGTCGGCGGTGGAGGACTCGCCGTTGTGCAGGGCGGCGTCGGGCTTGATGTAATAGACGTCCTTGTATTGCTTGCAGGCGATTGCCATCAGGCTGTCGGTGAGAGCCCTGCGGCCGCCGTACTCCTTCTGGGAATCCGTGTTGAAGTTCTCCCTCTCCCAGTAGATTGTGCGCTGGATAATGATGGGCTTGCCGGGATGGGCCTCAACCATTCTCTTGATAAATGGCATAAGGTATTCCCTGATCATAGGGATGGGAGGATTGGAGAAGGGGTCGAAGACATAGGCGTCGGCCTCGACGTCGGCCATCACGTCGGCAAAATAGGGCTGCATCTTGCAGTGGCCGCTGAAGCCGAGGGGAATGACCTGCATTCCGGTGCGGCGCATGAACTGCATAGGGTAGCTCATGCCGGCGCGCGTGCAGCTTACTCCGTGGGTGAAGCTGCTGCCGTGGAAGGCTATCTTGTGACGGAACTCGGATTCCATCTTGTGGATATAGCTCCCCTCGGGGACGCACACCTGGCAGGCGTTGACCTCGGAATAGATGGGAAGGTACAGAAGGCACTCCTTTTCTCCGGGCGCCATCGCCTTCACCATTTCCTGCACCTTGGCGGGGTTCTTGTGGTCGCGGTCGAAGGTGGTGCATCCGGCCCACAGCCATTTGCCGTCCTTCTTGATGTAGAGGTCAAAGCCGCGGTAGGACGCGTAGGGGCCGGAAGCAACGTCGCCAAAGGTCACGCTGACGCCGATCTTCTCGGCGTCGGTCTTGAACATCACGGTAAGGCCGGCAGGCTCGCGGCACATCTCGTTTTCCCTCTTGTCGAAGCCCTTGTACTTTACAGTGTCGATGCGATGATAGGGGTTGGGGGTGTCGAAAGCCTTGCCCATAAGGCCAAGCTCGGATACTTCCATCCTGTTCCATTTGTCCGCAGCATAGGAGGAACTGCACAGAGCTGCAAAAGCGGCCAGGACAACAAACAATTTTTTCATATCAAAGGTTTTTTGGTAGGTTATTTCTGGTCATTTGCAGCTTTTTTCTGCCATTTTTCCTCGTTTGCGGCGAGGCGTTTCTCTTTGCGGATGGCGCCGTTAAGCTGCCACTGGCTGAAGGACGTGTACAGCACGGGGATGTAAACCAAGGTGATGAGGGAAGATATGCTGAGGCCCCAGATCACCGTGACGCCGAGGCCGTGCCACATCTCGCTGCCCTCGCCCGTTCCGGCTGCAAGCGGCACCATGCCGAGGATTGTGGTGAGCGAAGTCATAAGGATAGGACGCAGACGGGCCTTGCAGGCCGTCACGACGGCATCCTTGAGATCCATTCCCCTCTCGCGCAGGATTATCGTGAAGTCCAGCAGCACGATACCGTTCTTCACCACGATACCCATAAGGATGATGACGCCGATAAGGGCCATCAATCCCAGAGCCTCGCCGTGTATCCACAGGCCAAGCAGCACACCGGTGAGGGTGAAGGGAACGCTGGTCATGATCACGAACGGGGTCATGAAGGACTCGAACTGGGAGGCCATCACCATATATACGAGGATAACTATCAGTATGAGCAGCGTGAACAGGTCCTTGAAGGACTTCTGCTGCTCTTCGTAGTCGCCGGCGATGACAACGCTCACCTCGGTGGGAATCTCGGCGCTATTGATGGCATTCTGGGACACTGCCACGCAGTCGCTGAGGGCGAATCCGTCTTTCACGACACAGGTCAGCTTCACCATCCTCTCGCGGTTCTTGCGCACGATTGAAGGAGGGGTCAGCAGTTCCTCTACCGTTGCCAGGTCACGCACCTTCAGCGAAGAGCCCAGGGGCGTATAGACGTCGATGTCCTCGATGTCCTCGGTGCTGGTGCGCCACTCGGGGGCATAACGCACGCGGATGTCGTACTCGTCGCCGTCTTCGCGGTAGTAACTCATTGTGCTGCCGTTGATTGCGGCGGTGACATAGGACGCTGCGGTAGTGGAGTTGAGGCCATTCAGGGCAAGTTTCTCGCGGTCGAAGTTCACCTGGTAGGAAGGCACGTAGTCCTCGCGCGAAGGCAGGATCTGGGCGAAGCAGGGTTCGTCCTTGATGGACTGCTTCAAGTCTTCCATCACCTTGTCCACGGTGTCGAAGTTGTAGCCGTAAATCTCTATGTCGACGCTGGATGCGCCGCCCATCGCCATACCACCCTCGGTGACGTTGAATTTCTTGATTTCGGGATAGGAGGCAAGGTCTGCGCGCATTATGTCCGCCAGAGTGCCACATCCCCTTTCGCGCTCTTCTATGGAGCCCACGTCGATATTGAAGGAAATGATATACGTGCCGCTGCTCTGCATGCTGGCAAGGGCGTTGTCGGTGTCGGCCTGACCGTAGGAGTAGTTGATCACGCGCGCCTCGGGAAGTTCCTCCTTCCAGCGCTCGTACAGTTCATACGCCAACTTTCCGGTAATGTGCTGGCCGGTGCCCACGGCAAGTTCGATGGAGGCGCTGAGGCGGCCCGAGTCGGACTTGGGCATATATTCGGTCTTGAGCTTGGGCCCGAAGACAAGGAGCGAAGCGAGGAACAGGGCAAAACCTGCAACGACCACAACAGTCCTGTGGCCCACAGCCCACCTCATCAGACGGCCGTAGCCGTTCTTAAGGCCGTCTATGCCTCTGTTGAACGTGCCGAAGAAAGCGTTGTAGAATTTCCCGTGATGGGTGCCCTGACGCAGCATCCTGGAGCACATCATAGGCACAAGGGTGAGCGCGCCGCAGGTGGACACTATCATTATTATGGAAACTATCCAGCCCAGCTGGCGGAACAGCACGCCCGCCATTCCCTGAATCATAGTAAGGGGCAGGAACACGGCCAGCATCGTCAGCGTGGAAGCGATTACCGAGATGCCCACCTCGCCGGTGGCGTCCACGGCAGCCTCCTTGGGATCCTTGCCGCGGTCGATGTGCGCGGACACGTTCTCCAGCACCACTATGGCGTCATCCACCACCATACCTATCGCAATGGACAGGGCGGACATCGAAATGACGTTCAGGGTCTCGCCCGTGGCATACAGATAAATCAGGGATGCCAGCAGGGAGATAGGAATGGCCGTGAGGATTATGAAAGTGGCCCTCCAGCGTCCCAGGAACAGGAACACGATGGCCATAACCACAAGGAAGGTGATTATGATTGTTTCCAGCAGGCTGTTCACGGAATTGATGATGGTGCGCGAGCCGTCCACGACGGTAGTCAGTTCGATATCGGAGGGAAGGGTCTTCTCGATTTTCCTAAGTTCCTTCTTCACTCCTTTGATGACGTCCACGGTATTGGCGCCGGACTGCTTCTGGATGATGACGCGGGCGCCCTGCACACCGTTGGTATAGGACTCCTGGCTCTTCTCCTCTATGCCGTCCACGACCGTGGCCACGTCACGCACATAGATGGCCTTGTGGCCGGAATATCCCACCACCACGTCGCCGATTTCCTCGGCGCTCTTGAACTCTTTCTCCACGCGGAGGTTATATGTATCCGAGCCTATGTCGATGCTTCCCGAAGGCACGTTCTTGTTCTCGTAGGCGATAGCCGCCGAAATGGTGCTGATGGGAAGATTGTAGGCCTTCAGTTTCACCGGGTCCACATACACCTGCACCTCCCTCTGGGGGGCTCCCTGCACGGACACCGTACCCACACCGTTCACGCGGGCCAGCGGAGTGGCCACCTTGTCGTCCAGAATCTTGTCCAGAGCGTTGAACGACTGGTTGGCCGTGGCGGAGAATATGAATATGGGCATATCGTCAGCGCTGAACTTGAAGATCACAGGCTTCGATGCCCCGTCCGGGAGGTAGGAGTTCACCATATCCAGTTTGTCGCGCACGTCGTTCGTGGCCTCGTCGATGTCGATGCCGTATTCGAACTCCAACGAAATCACGCAGACGTTCTCCTTGGAGGTGGACTGGATGTTCTTGAGATTGGGAACGGCGTTCAGGGAGTTTTCCAGCAGTTTGGAAAGGTTGGTCTCGATGTCGGCCGCGGAAGCTCCGTTGTAGGAGCTCATCACCATTATGAAGTTGCTCTCGATCTGCGGCAGCTGGTTGATGCTGAGGCGCATCAGCGAGAATATGCCGAAGATCATGAACGCGATGAACACCAGGGCGGTGGTCACCGGATTGTCGACAGCTTTCTTGTAAATGCTCATAGCCCGAAATTATTCTGCGGATACCCTTACCTTTATGCCGTCCCTTATGCGCAGGATGCCGTCCACGACCACTTTGTCGCCGTCATTGACGCCGGACAGAATCACATAGCGGTCGCCCAGGCGGCGTCCGAGGCTCACCTTCTTGTACGTAACTGTGGAGTCCTCGTTCAGGACATACACGAAATAGTCGCCGGAACCCTGCTGCTTCACGACGGCGGCATCGGGAACGGTGATGCGGGGCGAATCGTCATACACGAGGTTCACCTTGGCATACATTCCGGGACGCAGCTTGCGGTCCGTGTTGGCAACTTTGATTTCCACGCTGAAGGTATGTGTGGCACCGTCCACGGTGGGATAGATGTTGCTGATGCTGCCCTGGAAGGTCTGGCCGGGGAAAGCGTCCGCGGTGATAGAAATCTTGTCGCCGTACTGCACGCGGGTGTAGTTGGCCTCCGACACTCCCACAAGCAGCTTCACGGGCACTATCTGCTCCACGCTGTACAGGGGCTGGGCCATAGCGTACATGTCGCCCTGGTCGTAGTTGCGGGCGCTCACCACGCCGCTGATGGGGCTGCGCAGGATTGTGTTCTTCTCCAGGTTCTTGTAGCTGCTCTCGTGCACCTTGCAGGCCATCTCGAAGCTCTCGAAATCGGAGGCGGACACGCCGCCCTCTTCGCGCAGGCTCTTAAGGCGTTCGTATTCGACGCGGTCGTTGCACACCTGCAGATACGACTGCTGCATCTGCACGTCGTCCATACGGGCCACCACCTGGCCGGCGTTCACGTAATCGCCCACTTCCACAAGGAGCTTCTCTATGCGGGAGCCGCTCTGCGGGGCGATGTTGTTCTTGGCCCAGGCCTGGACCGTGGAAGAGAATGTCTGGTCGTCCGAAACGATGCGGACGGCAGCGGCCTCCACGCCCACCAGAGGAACGATTTCCGCCGCCGCGGAGGGCTGTGCGGAGGAATTTGATGAATTCTTGCAAGCTGTGGCAGCTGTCAGAGCGAGGGCCGCCGCAATGATTGTATATACTGTCTGTTTCATATCTTCTTCTTACTGCTGTATTGAATAATCTGCTCCGATCTGTTTCTCGAGGTCCGACTTGGTGGTCAGGTAGCTGTACACGGCCTGCCACTGCATCAGCTGCGCCTGCGACAGAGCCAGGAGGGCGTCGTTCAGCTCCACGAGGGTGCTGCGGCCCACCTGATAGGACTTGGCCGAAATGTCATAGCCCTTCTGTGCGGACTGAACCGCGCTGCGGGCCGCCTCATAGCTGTTGACGTTGGTGACCATCGTGTTGAGGTCGCTGCGCACGGCTATGCGAAGCTGCCTCTCCGCGTTCTCACGCTGGAGGCGCAGCTGCTCCATCTGCACCTTGGAGGCGCGCACCGTGTTCAGACGCTTGCCACCGCTGAAGATGGGGATGGACAGGCTGAGGCCCACATAGGAGTAAGGGGTCCACTTGTATTCGCTGAAATTGAAGTCGTTGGTCATCGCGCTGTAGGTGTAGTTGAAGGCGACGGCAAGGCTGGGCACGTAGGCCATCTTGTTCATTTTCACCGTAGTGGCAAGTTCCTCCAGCTGCAGCGAAAGCTGCCTGAGGCTGGAGTTGCCGTCTATTGCGGGATCGTCGCCGCTGCGCGGCAGGACCATCTGGTCAGCATAATCCTGCAGCGAGCCGGCCACGTCTATGTTCATGTCCAGGTCCACTCCCATCAGCGCCTTCAGCTGCCACAAGGAGAGTTCCACGTTGTTGCTGCCGGTGTAAAGGTCCGGCACGACGCTGGCGACGGTGGTCTTTGCGCGCACGAGCTCCATTTCGGTAGCTTTCTGGGCGTTGTAGCGCATCTGCGTGACGCCCAGGTTCTCCACGGCGTTTTCGTACACCATCTCGTACACTGCGTAGGCCTCCTTGGCAAGCAATATGGCGTAGAACGCGTTCTTCACCTGGGAAATCATGTCCAGACGCGAGCTGCGGGCCTTTTCCACGGCAAGCTCCACTTCCTGGCCGCTGATTTTCAAGCTCTGCCACAGCTGGGCGTTCACAAGCGGCATCGAAGCCGTGATGCCGGCGCTCCAGGTGTTCCATCGGCCGACGCTGAAGCCGTCACCGGAAGAGGAAGAGGTGTCGTCCGTTGTGGAAGATTGGGCGAAAGGGTTCGGAAGTTCCGGATGCATCTGGTACAGGGGCTCCAGAAGAGGCTGCACCATACTGGAAACGTCGAAACTGCCGCTGTCCATATACATCACCTGTTTCTGGATTGTCCGCTGGAATGCTGCGGAACCGTCGATCTGGGGAAAAAGAGATGCGTAGCTGCCTTTCTTGGCATATTGCGTACGCTGGATTTCCATATCCGCCACCTTGACGGAAATGTTTTCGCTCATCGCTATCTTCAGCGCGTCCTCCAGCGTAAGCACCACCTTGGAGGTGTCAGAGGCCACGGATACGCTGTCCAGCTGCTGTACTCCTGCAGCAGGAAGAACGGAAGCGAGAAGGCTCAATAAAAGTAATTTCATCATCACTGTATCCTATAAAAACAAGAGCGGATTTTGCTGCAAAAATCGTGCAAAATCCCGCCCTCGCTTCATTTGGTCAAACTTTTCGCGTAATGCGTGGGCTCGGTCTTTTTCTTCTGGGGCTCCACGTGCATCGCAGGGCCGGCTTTCTTCAGACTCCAGCACAGAAGCACCACTCCCACCAGTATGAACGGCACGCTCAGCCACTGCCCCATGTCAAGGGCCATCGAGTTCTCGAACTCCACCTGCGGCTCCTTTATGAACTCAATGAGGAAACGCACGCCGAAAAGGGCTATGAGGAATATTCCGAAGATAGTGCCCTCCTTCAGAACGGGAAGCTTCTTCTTGTACAGCCCCAACAGGGCGAAGCCGATAAGCGTGTAGGACAGAGCCTCGTACAGCTGCGTGGGATGCTTGGGCAGAGTTTCGCCGCTACGCTCGAAGACAAAGCCCCAGGGAAGGGACGTGACGTCGCCGTAGATTTCGCTGTTGAACAGGTTGCCCAGGCGAATCAGCGCGCCCACAAAGCACACCGTTATCACGAGGCGGTCCATAACCCACAGGAAGGAAAAGCCGTATTTCTTGCCGTATTTATTTGAGAACCACCACATTGCAAGAACGCAGGCGATGGCGCCGCCGTGACTGGCGAGACCTCCCTTCCAGGGCATGAATATCTCCCGGAAGCCTTCGGCGCTGCCGAAATAATAGTCCGGCTGGTAGAAGCAGCAGTGTCCGAGACGGGCGCCCACTATCGTGGCGATGATAAGGGCGTACAGCATCGGATCCATCACCTTGTCGGCGGGAACGCCTTCCCTCTTGCACATCCTGGTGAGCATTATGTAGCCCAGCGTGAAGCCAAGCAGGAACATTATCGAATACCATCGGATCCCGAAGGAACCGATGGTAAAGATGAAGGGGCTTACGTTCCAGTGTATGGCCAGAATTCCGGTCATAGGCGGAGAGTATTATTCGCGGATTGCGGCAATGCCGGGAAGATCCTTGCCTTCGAGAGCCTCCAGCATCGCGCCGCCGCCGGTGGAAACATAGGAAACTTTCTTGGCATATCCCATCTGCGTTACGGCAGCAACGGAGTCGCCGCCGCCCACGAGGGTGTATGCGCCTGCGGCAGTGGCGTCGGCCAGGTCCTGGGCAATCTCCAGAGTGCCCTTGGCGAATGAAGGAATCTCGAACACGCCCACGGGCCCGTTCCACAGAACCGTCTTGGAGTTCAGGATGACGTCCTTCCAGACGGCGAGGGATTCCGCTCCGGCATCGACGCCTTCCCAACCTTCGGGAATCTGGTCCGAAGGAACCGTCTTCGTGTTGGCGCTGTCGCTGAAGTCGTCGGCGATGAGGGTCTGCGTGGAGATATATACGTTGACGCCCTTCTCCTTGGCCTTGGCAAGGATATTCAGAGCCTCGGGCATAAGCTCGTCCTCGTGCAGGGAATTGCCGATCTGGCCGCCCCGAGCCTTGATGAAGGTGTATCCCATACCGCCGCCGATGATGAGGTTGTCCACCTTCTCGAGCATATTCTGCAGAACGGAGAGCTTGGAAGAAACCTTGCTGCCGCCGATGATGGCGGTGAAGGGGTGCTGAGCCTGTTTCAGAACATAGTCTACGGCCTTGATCTCGCCTTCCATAAGGTAGCCGAACATCTTGTCCTCGGGGAAATACTTGGCGATGAGGGCCGTGGAGGCGTGGGCGCGGTGGGCTGTGCCGAAAGCGTCATTGATGTAGCAGTCGGCATAGTCCGCAAGGGTCTTCACGAAGCCTTTCTGGCTCTCCTTTACGGCAGCCTTGGCGGCCTTCTTCTCCTCGTCGGTGCAGTCCTCGGCGAGTCCTCTGGGCTTGCCTTCCTCCTCCGCGTAGAAGCGCAGGTTCTCCAGCAGCAGGGCCTCGCCGCTTTGGAGGGCGGCAACTTCGGCCTGGGCCTTCTGGCAGTCGGGGGCGAACTTCACCTCCACGCCAAGAAGCTCGCTGACGCGGCCGATGATGTGCTTGAGGGAGAATTTCTCGGCCACACCTTTCGGACGGCCGAGGTGGCTCATTATGATGAGGGCTCCGCCTTCGGCGAGAACTTTCTTGAGGGTGGGCATCGCGGCACGGATACGGGTGTCGTCGGTGATTTCGAATTTGTCATTGAGGGGGACGTTGAAGTCCACGCGTACGATGGCTTTCTTGCCTTTGAAATCGTAAGTGTCAATTGAGCGTTGCATAATCTTATAATGTTTTGTCGTTTTATTCTTTTTCGGGGGGCAAAGTTAATTAAAATTTTCCGTATCCAGACAGAAATCCAGGGCCTTTTTTATCGCGGCGCGGTCCAGCCCCTGGCCGATGAACACCAGCTTCTGCATCCTGTCGCCGTAAACGGGGTCCCAGTCCGCGCGCAGCTGGGGGTTGTCCTGCAGGGTTTTCTGCAGCTCGTCGTAGGGCATGGTGGCGTACCAGGCACCTATGTTCTTCATGGAAATCTGGGCTCCCGCCTGTTCGAAGATATAGCAGTTGTCCACCTCGCCCGTGAAATAGCAGATGCCCTTGGCGCGGATTACCCCCGCGGGATAGTGCCTGGCAACGAATTCGTCGAACTTGTTCAGATCCATCGGGCGGCGCTCATAATACACATAGGTGCCTATGCCGTACTCCTCGCTCTCGCCCTCCTCCTCCCGGTTCTCTTCGGGGGCCCCGCCTTCCACGGCGCTTATCCAGGCTGCACTGCCGGCAACGCTGTCATAGTCGAAAAGACCCGTGTCCAGGATGCTGTCCAGGGCCACCTCGCCCCAGTCGCAGGGAATTATCTGGGCAGAGGGCTGGATGGCGTGCACGATTTCGTACACCTTGCCAAGCTCGTCCTTTGACACCTCGGAAGCCTTGTTCAGCAGCACTATGTTGCAGAATTCCAGCTGCTCTATCACAAGGTTCTCCAGGTCATCCTCCTGAATGTTCCCGCGCAGCAGGTCCTTGGCGCAGGAGAACTCGTCCCTCATCCTCAGCGCGTCCACCACCGTCACTATGCAGTCCAGGCGCGGCATCGGGTCCTTCGTATAACGCTCGCCCATATAGGGAATGGAGCAAATCGTGCGGGCAATGGGCTCCGGCTCGCAGATGCCGCTGGCCTCAATCACTATGTAGTCGAACTTCTGCGCGGCACACAAATCGTGCAGCTGCTCCACGAGGTCCATTTTCAGGGTGCAGCATATGCAGCCGTTCTGAAGGGCCACCAGCGACTCGTCGCCGCCGCCCACGACGCCACCCTTCTCTATGAGGTCCGCGTCTATGTTCACCTCTCCTATGTCATTTACTATTACGGCAAATCTGATTCCTTTCCGGTTGGAAAGTATGCGGTTGAGCAGCGTTGTCTTGCCGCTGCCCAGATACCCTGTAAGCAATAGAACCGGTACTGTTTTCATATTGTATTCTTAAGAAAATCCTTGAATGCGCGCTGCTCCCTCTCCGTCAGCATGACGGTGCTGACCGGAACATGGAACAGGCGCGACTTGATCTCTTCGGCGACAAGGGAAGAAACGTCGCGAAGGCGCTGGGCATCCTTCTGCGTAGTGATCAGTATGGACGTGCGGAATGCCGCGGCCCTGGCGGCGATGCCGCCCAGGTCGGCAGCCGTGAAAGCGTGGTGGTCGGCGAATTTTATGTCGCTGACAATGTTGTACTGCTCTCTCAGATGGGCAAGGAACGCCCTGTCGTCGGCTATGGCGCTGAAGGCAATGGCCATTTTGGAATGTACGTAGCGGGGATTGGCCGCATCCTCGAACACCGGCACCAGTGGGTTGTACTGCATGGTGGCAAAGAGCAGGAACTGTTCCTTCCCGTCCTGCCGCACACCTTTGCAGGAGACCGGGTCGAATGAGGATATGCCTATGGACGCGGCCCACTGCGCGCGCTCCTCCTCGTCCAGATATGACGGACACTTCGTCACGATTATCATATCCGCCTTCGCCGCGCGCGAGCCAAGGTCCCTCAGGCGCCCCAGGGGCATCAGCTTGTCCTTGAAATACGGGCGCGAATATGTGGTGAGGACTATATTTTTGTCTGCCTTTATCCGGCGGTGCTGGAAGGCGTCGTCCAATATTATGATGTCGCAGGAGGAAGACAGTCGTGCGCATCCTTCCACCCGGTTTTCGTCCACAGCCACCACCACGGATGGGAAATTCCTCTTTATCTGCAGCGGTTCGTCGCCGAAATCCGAGGCTCGTCCGTCCTCACGCACCTCCAGGAAGCCCCTTGTGCTGCGGCCGTAACCGCGGCTAAGGACTGCGGGAGCAATGCGCGGAGCGTCGAAAAGCCCGCCCACAAAGCCTTCTTCCAATATTGCCGGATCGCTCTCGCCCTGATCCTCCAGCAAGGTTCGCAGCGCGAGTTCCACCATAGGAGTCTTGCCGGTGCCCCCCACCGTGACATTGCCTATGCACACGGACGGCACGTCGGTGGAGAATGACTTCTTCCACCCCTTGTCGTAGAAAAGATGCCGCAGGGCAAGTACAAGTCTATAAATCATCGCTCTGTTGTATCTGTACGGAAGCCTCGTGCACGAGAGAGAAGAATTTTCTAGTGAAGTCCCCGTCCAGACCACAGCGCCCGGCGCGGGAAAGCATTGCACGCAGCACTTCATCCCTTCTGGCTCCCTGTACTATCGTAACGCCGTTTTCCTTTTTCAGACGGCCGATGCTCCGGCTTATCTCCATCCTTCTTCCCAGCAGCCGTATCAGGGAATCGTCCACCTCGTCTATCTCCAGCCTCAAGGCCTCCAGTTTGCGCGCAAAATCCTCGCCGCCGGCGCCCTCGCTGCGAAGCGACAGGGACATCAGCAAGGAGTGGAACTGCTGCGGGGAAAGCTGCTGCCGGGAATCCGTCAGCGCCTCCTGCGGATGCGGATGCACCTCCACCATAAGGCCGTCCAGCCCTATGTCCAGGGCTTTCTGCGACAGCTCCGCCACATATTCGCCCTTGCCGGCCATATGGGAGGGATCGCACAGAATCTTCATTTTGGGAAAGCGGGACTGCAATCCGAGAGCCATGTTCCAGGCGGGATCGTTGCGGTACTTTCCACATCCGAACACCGGCACGCCGCGCAGCACGGCCACTATGTCCTTCACCCCGCCGGCAAGCAGCCTCTCTATGGCGCCGATCCACAAATCCGTATCCTGTGCGGGCGGATTCTTCACCAGCACAGTCACCGCTGCGCCGCCGATTGCATCTGCTATCTCCTGCACGGCAAAGGGGTCAGCCGCAGTCCGCGCGCCAATCCACACCATATCGACGCCGGCCTCCAGACACAGCCGCACGTGGGCGGGGGAAGCCACTTCGGTGCACACCTTGAGGTCATAGGAGCGGCCCGCGTCCACCAGGGACTGCAAGCCCTGTTCGCCCACGCCCTCGAAAGAGCCGGGACGGGTGCGGGGCTTCCAGAGTCCGGCGCGCAGTACGCCGACACCCTCCGCCTTCAGGCAGGAGGCAACCTCGAACAACTGGGAGCGCCCTTCGGCGCTGCATGGACCTGCTATAATATAAGGTATGGACACCGCCTCGGGAAGCTATACGGTCAGAATCTCCTTTTCCTTTGTGGAGACAATCTGGTCTATCAGCTTGATTTTGTCGTCGGTGGCCTTCTGGGCCTTGTCCTCGTAGTCCTTTTCCATATCCTCGGCGAGACCTTCCTTGATGCACTTCTTCAGGGCATCCATGGCGTCGCGGCGGGCGTTGCGGACAACGGTCTTGGAATTCTCTCCGGCCGCCTTGGCCTTCTTGATGAGCTCCTTGCGGCGCTCCTCCGTGAGGGCGGGAACGTTGCAGCGGATGGTCTCTCCGTTGTTCTGAGGGGTCATTCCCAGGTTGGCGTCCATGATAGCCTTCTCGATGGGGCCTATCATCTTCTTCTCCCAGGGCTGGATGGCGATTGTCTTCGCGTCCGGCGTGGAGATGGAAGCCACCTGCGGCAGAGGGCAGGGACTGCCGTAGTAGTCCACCATCACGCTGTTGAAAATCATTGGATTGGCTTTGCCTACGCGGTAGGTCTTGAGGTCCTCTTCCAGGAACTTGACGGCGGAAGCCATCGCATCCTGCGCCTTGGAAAGGATCTGGTCTGCTTTTTCTGTCATAATACTATATGTCTTTAACGTAACATCTTCTGCGCATGAACTCTTCGGGCTCCAGACAGTCGAAGGCCGTCTGCACCTTGATGTTCTCCTCCAGCTGGGGATTCATGTACATCGTCTTTATTCCGAAATCGCGTATGCTCTGGTACAGGTTGTACAGCAGGTACACGATGGCGCCCGTTCCCTGGTATTTGGGCATCGCCGCCACCATCAGGGCATCCAGTTCATCGTTCTTGTGCAACGCCTTCAGCAAGGGGATCCATCCGAAGGGGAACAGCCTGCCGCGGCACTTGCGCATCGCCTTGGAAAGGGAAGGGATGCTGACTACAAAGGCGGCCACGTCGCCGTCCTCGGTGAGCACCATTCCCACCAGCTTTCGGTTCAGAAGGGGCATATACTGGTTTACATAGCCGTCTATCTGGGCATCCGACAGGGGGATGAACTCGAACAGCTCGCCGAAGGCGGAATTCAGCGTATGGAACATCTGGCGGCCTTTGCTGGAGAGCTCCTTGTCCGACTTGGGACGGAAATACGTGAGATTGTGCTTTTTTGCGGCCAGTTCGCCAAGTTTCAGAATCTGCGGCACTTCATCCTTGATGCGGACCAGTTTCTGCGTCCAGTCCACCGCCTTGGCAAAACCCAGCTTGTCAAGATGGTCCGCGTAATAGGGGAAGTTGTAGATGACGGTGATGGAAGGGGTCTTGTCGAAGCCGGATATCTGCAGGCCTTCCTTGTCCATATCGGTGAAGCCCAGGGGGCCTTTTATCTTCGTGCAGCCGCGCTCCGCACCCCAGGCACGCACGGCCTCGATGAGGGCGGCGGTGACATTCAGGTCATCCACCATGTCGATCCAGCCGAAGCGCACCACCTTCTCGCCCCAGTGGGTGTTGGCCTTGTGGTTGATTATGGCGGCTATCCTGCCGCTCAGGACGCCGTCCTTGTATGCCAGAAAATAATCCGCCTCGCAGTACTCGAATGCGGGATTCTTGTCTTTTCTCAAGCAGTTCCACTCGTCGGAAATGAGGGCGGGGACATACATCGGGTCGTCCTTGTAGAGTTTCTCCTGGAAATGTATGAACTCTCCCAGCTGGCGGCGCGTCTTTACTGTTTTGATTTCTATTGCCATTCGGTTTTAAGTTTTGTACAAGCGGCAAAATTACAAAAAAAGTCTTATATTTGCCCCTTGTTAAAACCAAAACCTTTAAAACTATGGCAAATTATTTCTATGACATGATTCCTGCCGAGGAGCTCGCCGTGTACAAGTACATCCCCACGATGAGCGAATTCCTGGAGAAAATCAGGTCCTATGGAGACAATCCCGCTGTCACCGAAGGCGAAAAAACGCTCAGCTATTCCCAACTCTGCGATGAGGTGGCCCTTCGCCGCGACTACATTTATTCCCTGAACCTTCCCAAAGGCTCGCACATAGCCATTCTGGACGCCAACTCGCTGAACGCCATCGAGTTGTTCCTGGCAATAACCTCTGCCGGCTACGTTGCGATGTTCCTGCCCGCAAGCCTTCCCACCCCCGCCATCGTGGGCTGCTCGATGAAATTCCGCTTCGCCGCCCTGTTCGCGCGCGAGGAGTTCATCCCCCGCTGCGAAGGCGTCAAATGCCCCGTTTATTCAGCCGCCACCACCGGCAGCAAGATGGCTCCGGCAGCAGAAGGCATACAGAAGGCCGACCCCTGCGCCATATTCTTCACCGGCGGCTCCACCGGAGCCCCCAAGGGTGCAATCCTCAGCCACGGCGCATACCTGCGCGGCTGCTACAACGGCGGTTTCGCCCCCGGGAACGTATTGTGCTGCCACACCACCATCTGCATCCTGCCCTTCAGCCACGTTTTCGGCGCCATCAAGAGCATGGGTTCGCAGCTGTACACCGGCACGCACCTATACACCTGCGAGGACATGAAGGCCACCATCGGCAGGATTCCTTTCATCAAGCCCACTTTCCTCACCCTGGTGCCCGGTCTTGCAGAGATGCTGCTGGGAATAGCCAAGATGCGCGGCAAGGAGTTCTTCGGAGGCCGTCTGAAATTCATCATTTCCGGCGCCGCAAACGTTCCTCCGCGCGCCATCAAGGCATATCAGGAGTACGGCATCGACCTTATGGGCGGATACGGCCTGACGGAGAGCGCCAACTTCGTTTCCGGCAACATCGACATCCTCACGCACCCCACTTCCGTGGGCAAGGTTTATCCGGAGCAGGAGCACAAGATCGTGGACGGAGAGCTGTGGCTCAAGGGTGACTGCGTGTTCAGCGGCTACTACGCCGATCCGGAAGCCACCGCCGCCGCCTTCACCGAGGACGGATGGTTCCGCACCGGCGACCTTGTAAGTTTCGACCAGGACGGTTTCCTGTACATCACCGGACGCATCAAGAACCTCATAATCCTCTCCAACGGCGAGAACGTCTCCCCCGAATCAGTGGAGGAGCCCTTCTACAAATTCCCTTATATCAAGGACGCCATCGCCCGCGAGGAAAAGGACGGAGAAGATTCCGTAATCGCCCTGTACGTGCTGCCCTTCATGCCCGCTCTGGAAGGCAAGAGCCCCGAAGAGATCAAGGCCCTCATGGAAGACACGGTACAGAAAGTGAACGCCCAGGCTCCCACCACCCACAGAGTACAGAAAATGTACATCCGCACGGAGGATTTCCCCCGCACCGGTTCCCTGAAGGTGGACCGCAATAAAATAGCGTAAGCGCTTATGACAAGAGAAGATATCCTTTCCAAGCTCGTGGACGTCCTCCACGTTTTGAAGCCCAAGCTGGACCTTTCCGCCGTGGGCGAAGAGAGCCGCCTCGTTCTGGACCTCGGCATAGACTCCCTGTCGATGATGCTGATGGCCCTCGCCATCGAGGACGCCTTCAAGATAAGCTTCGACGCCACCGTCTCCTTCACCACCGTCGGCGACGTGGTGGACTACATCGGCCAGACCGCGAAATAACTTTTGATACACCGGCCGTGACGGGTCGCCACCAAGGTGCCGCAGGGGCCATGGAATGACGAACGTTACGGCCGGTGAATTGATTGGAAGCAATTCCTCTGTACGCAGAGGATTTGGCAAAAGTGAGGGATTTTTTCGTACCTTCGCGACTATGAAATCATCTATTCTGCTGATATATACGGGCGGAACTATCGGAATGCAGGAAGATCCGCAAACCAAAGCCCTGCGCCCCTACGATTTCTCCCACCTGATGGCGGAGGTACCCGAACTGTCAAAATTCGCGCTCCGTATCGATTCATACACCTTCAGCCCGCTTATCGACTCGTCCGACGTCGAACCGGCTTTTTGGCAGTCGATTGCTCAGATAGTGCATTCGCGCTACGACGACTATGACGGCTTCGTTGTACTGCACGGCACCGACACGATGGCCTACAGTGCATCTGCGCTAAGCTTTATGCTCGAGGGGCTCTCCAAGCCGGTGGTCTTCACAGGTAGCCAGCTGCCTATAGGAATGCCCCGCACCGACGGCAAGGAAAACCTCATCTCTGCTGTCGAGATAGCCTCGGAGCGTGATGCATCCGGACGGGCAATGGTTCCCGAAGTGTGCATCTTCTTCAATTCCAGACTGCTTCGCGGCAACAGGAGCACCAAGGTCAACGCCGAAGATTTCGATGCCTTCCGTTCGCCCTGCTTCCCCGCTCTGGCAACTGCCGGAATCAACATTCGTTACGACGAATCGGTTATCCACCACACATCCCGCCCTGCACTCACAGTGAACACGGTGCTGGACACCCGCGTATCAATACTCAAGGTCCACCCCGGCATCACCGAGCACGTAGCGCGTCATATGTTGTGCGATCCCCAGATACGAGCTGTCATCATCGAAACCTACGGCTCCGGAAACTGCATCTCAAAGCCATGGTTCGTGGATATAGTTCGCGAAGCCTGCGCCTGTGGCAAAATCGTGCTCAACGTCACACAGTGCCTCAGCGGCTGCGTCGATATGGACAGATATGCCACCGGCCTGGTCCTCAAAGAGGCCGGCGTTGTGTCCGGAGGCGACATGACCACCGAAGCCGCGCTCTCCAAACTCTTCGTTCTGCTGGGCCGTTGGAGCGCCACCCCCGACGGCAACGCCTCCGTCAAGGCCCTCCTCCCCGCCAATCTCAGAGGGGAGATCACCGTCCCTTCCGGGGACACCCATAATTGATTGCCCTAAAACCCTCGTCCGGACCCCACTGGATCTGTTGCTGCGCCACTTCGATGCCGACCAAATTAAGATGAATTCTCCCGGGCGCTGAAGTGTGGGCCGCGAAGCTCTTTATGCAATCTCCCACTCCTCGAAAGTCCTTGTGAGGGTTGAGAAGCCTATGCCGATCTTGATGACCTTCTTGCCATTGTTCTCGTAGGGGAGGGCGTAGTTTTTCTCTTCTATCTGCGCCATAGCCTCCGCGGCTGTGCCGCATCAGAAAAAATCGTTCTACGCCTCGTGAATCACGGAGCCTTCGAAGCAATTCGGCTTCCAGCAATTCACCGTCCGTAGTTAACTGCCACTAAAGAGCTGTATAGCATA
>R03__coassemble_253_pt1 | contig 33453 bp, 24 predicted proteins | sample R03__metabat2_high_PE_058 | metagenome-assembled genome bin R03 | reverse complement strand
CACTTTCTGCTTCTCGGCAGGAATGGGGGGCAGACGACGCTGCAGACCGTTGTCCTGATTCATTGTGGTGGTCATCAGGAAGTACGCAAGCAGCAGGAACGCAATATCAGCCGTGGAGCTCGAGTTAATATCAGGAGTTTTCTTTTTGCTCATTGTGGATGATGTTATTTGCTTTTGACGGAATCCACGACGATACCGGCGATGATGGCGATTATTGCGGCACCGATTGCGAAGTATGTCAGATTGAGGACTGTGTCAGTTAATTTCAGTGTGCCTTCGGATACTGGAGCGCCGACATAGCCGACAGCGGGAGTACCGGGGGCAAGCAGATATGCAATGCCAACCAACACCACGGCGCCTACCACCACGATGCCGATGGTGACGAGGGTCTTGGGATTGACCGCTGCGTCACGTCCGATACCATAGAAGATGGCGACGAAGGCGAGAATCAGAATGGCATATGCATAGTACAGCAGACCGTTGACGGCGGCATCCACGTCACTTGCCGTGAAAATCATCACGGTGAGCACGACACCGACGATCATCAGCGCCCATATGACCCATTTGATTATTTTGTTCATTGCAAATTATTTGTTTTCGTATTTAACAAGCAGATCAACTACGGAGATGGAAGCGTCTTCCATTTCGATTGAAAGGGTGTCGATTCTGGAAAGGATGTAGTTGTAGAACAACTGGAGGATAAGGGCTACGATCAGACCGCCTACGGTTGTGATAAGGGCGACTTTCATACCGCCGGCAACTACGTTGGGGGAGATGTCACCTGCAGCCTGGATGGCGTCGAAGGCCTGGATCATACCGATTACAGTACCGAGGAAGCCGAGGGAAGGAGCGATGGCGATGAACAGACCGATCCAGGAAAGACCTTTCTCCATGTTGCTCATCTGCACGCCGCCGTAGGAAACGATGTTCTTCTCCACTACGTCGATGCCCTGGTCGTATTTCATCAGAGCCTGATAGAAGATGGAGGCAACGGGGCCCTTGGTGTCGCGGCAAACGTCCTTGGCAGCCTCTACGCCGCCGTTCTGGAGAGCTGCCTCGATCTTGGCGAGGAGAGCCTTTGTGTTGGTTTTGCACAGAGCGAGGTAGATGATACGCTCGATGGCGATGGCAAGACCGAGGATAAGGCAGATGATAACGAGGCTCATGAAGCCTGCGCCACCTTCGATGAACTTGGTCTTGAGCTGCTGGTGAAGGGGCTCTTCACTCTGGCCGGCCGCAAAGGGGTCGACGGTCTCTGCTGCTTCTGAAACCTCTTCAGTAGCGGGGGCAGCCTGGGCGCTTTCGTCCTGAGCCGATGCAATCTGAGCGGAAATGCCCAGAGTTACGACTGCGGCTGCCAAAAACATGAAAATTTTTTTCATAATTGTTTTTGTTGTTAATGAATATTGAAGTGAATGAATTTGTTGGTTCTTCTTTAAAATCCTGTGCAATTTAGCGATTTTTTTCCATTGCACAATGATATTTTTGATTTTTCTGCCCTCATATCACTTCTTGGGGTCATATTCCGAACAGGATCCGGCAGTTGCGCTGCGTCGCTTCTTCCACTTCGGCCGTCCCGATGCACTTCGCTCCGGCGATGAAGCGCGCTATCAGGGGAATGTATGCGCTCTCGTTGCGTTCGCCCCTGTGCGGGACAGGGGTCAGATACGGAGAGTCCGTCTCCAACAGAATCCTTTCCAGGGGGATGTCCTTTATGATTTGCCCTATCTGCGCCTTTTTGAAGGTCACCACGCCGCCGATTCCCACGTACCAGTCGCCATAGCGGTCCAGCTGCCGGAAGGTCTCCAGGCTGCCGCTGTATGCGTGGAACACTCCGCGAAGCCCCCGGGTGCGATATCCCTTCAGGATATCCAGTATCGCTCCCGTCGCCTCGCGGGCGTGAACTATCAGCGGAAGACCGAGCTCCACTGACAGGTCGATTTGTGCGCAGAACGCCTCCTGCTGCACTCCCAGGGTGGATTTGTCCCAGTACAGGTCTATACCGGTCTCGCCCACGGCGTACCATTTCCGGGAGCGGTCGCGTCCGTATTCCAGCACCTGCTGAACCTCCTGCTGCCAGCCTTCTCCCAGTTCAGTGGGGTGCACCCCTATGCAGGGGAACAGCACGCCCGGCCATCTGGAGCACAGCGATAGCATCCCGGGGCGCGAAGAGGAGTTCTCGTCCGGAAGTATCATTTTGCCCACGCCCTCGTCCAGGGCCCTGCGCACTGCCGCATCCTGCCCCGCGGCATCGCCGAAGGCAGCGTCATATAAGTGTGTATGTGTGTCGATGAACATTCTACAAATATACTAATTTATTTTCAGCGAGCATCGCTGCAGTATGTCGATGCTCAGAAAGCCGTCCGCCTCCAGCAGGGAGCACAGGTAGCTTACGTCGCGAAGAGGCAGGCCGCACTGCTGGGCGACGTCCTCGATGCCCGCCGCGCCCTTTTTGCCCACGACCCCCATTATCCTGTGCATCCAGCCTATCTTGTGGCTGTCCAGGCTGCCGCCGTAGAATGTCTTCAGATTGGCCGGCGCGGCTATGCAATTCCCTCCTCCTGCGGCGGCTTTGTACCCAAGGGCGCGGAAAAGGTCTGTGCAGCTTGTCATAGGCTCTGCTATCCTCATTTGTATCAGCTGGTTGCAGCCTTGGCTGCGGAGGTCGTCGTTGCGCCCTGGAAGGGCGAATACGTCCCTGTTGTAGGAGGATGCCTGGCGGGCAGTGGTCATTCCTCCGCCGCGAAGCTTGCTCTCCACAAGAAGCGTAGAGCGCGAAAGTCCCGCGATTATCCTGTTGCGCGAGAGGAAGTTCGTGGGCAGCACGCCTGCGTCCGGAGGAAATTCGGACACTATCGCGCAGCCCTCTCTGGAAACAATTTCCCGCGCATCCTTTTCGTGCGCCGAAGGGTATATGCGCCACATCCCCGTTCCCAGCACCGCGATTGTGGGAAGGTCGCACTCCAGGGCCGTGCGGTGTGCGCAGATGTCCACCCCGTATGCAAGGCCGCTGACAATAGTCGGCCGCTGGCGGCTGGACGAGAGTGCCTGCACAGTTTTCCTGCACCACGAAGTCCCGTACGGCGAAATGTCCCGCGTGCCCACGATGCTGACGCATTCCTGCTGCCCGAAAACGTCGGCAGGACTGCTACAGGACCATACGAACAGCCCCAAAGGGCCGTCAGGACACTCCCGCAGAAGCGGCGGATAGTCCGGCGAGAAGCGCGTCAGATACCGGCACTCTCCGCCCCAGCCTCCATATCCGAAAGAAGCCTTGCCGTCCAGAATCTGCTGCAGCTGCGAGGCCGTCCGGTCCAGGTTCACGGCGCTTATCGCCTCCTTGTATTTGATGTTGGCCCCCATTGTCTGCGACAGTTCCTTCGCATCCATCAGGAAGATTGCCGCGCAGCTTCCCAGCGTGTCCGCCAGTGTGCAGGCCGCCCTGGGCTCAAAAGTGAAAATCCTGCTTAGGGCGAATGCGCCCGCCTCTTCGATACCTACCATAACCGTGTTTTTTTTTGCGGCCAATATCAAAAAAAACGACGGGATAAACCCGCCGTTTCGTCACATTTTTCGTTTTTATGAGTTTTTTTTCTTTTTCCGTCACAAAATCAGCATCGCGTCGCCGTAAGGACCGAAGCGGTACTTCTGTTTAAGGGCGATGTCGTACGCTTTCATCACGAGGTCGAAGCCTCCGAAGGCTGCGACGGCCATCAGCATCGTGCTGCAGGGAAGGTGGAAATTGGACACTATGGCATCCGGGATGTTGTATTCGTACGGAGGGAAGATGAACTTGTTGGTCCAGCCGTCGTAGGGGATCACCCTCTGATTTGTGGTGATGTATGTCTCCAGGGCGCGCATCACCGTGACGCCGACGGCCACAATCTTGTGCCCGGCATCCTTGGTGGCATTGATCCTGTCGGCCGATTGCTGGGTGATGAGGATTTTCTCCGAATCCATCCTGTGCTTGGACAGGTCCTCCACGTCCACTCCGCGGAAGTTGCCAAGTCCCATATGGGCCGTAATGAAAGTGGTGTCGATGTCGGCAAGTATCATCCTGCTCATCAGGCTGTTGGAGAAATGCAGGCCGGCTGCCGGGGCGGCCACTGCGCCTTCTTCCGTGGCGAATATCGTCTGGTAGTCCTCCGCATCCTTGGGAGTCACCTCGGATTTCACCCAGGAGGGAACCGGAGTTTCACCCAGGGCGAAAAGGGCCTCGCGGAATTCTTCGTGAGGGCCGTCGTACAGGAAACGCAGGGTGCGTCCGCGCGAGGTGGTGTTGTCTATCACCTCGGCCACCAGCGACTCGTCCTCGCCGAAGTACAGTTTGTTGCCGATGCGGATCTTGCGGGCGGGCTCCACGACGGCGTCCCACAGCCTTTGTTCGTGGTTCAACTCGCGAAGCAGGAACACCTCGATGTCGGCGCCGGTCTTCTCCTTGTTGCCCAGCAGGCGGGCGGGGAAGACCTTCGTGTTGTTCAGCACGAAGTTGTCGCCTTTGCCGAAGTATCCGATTATGTCCTTGAAGATTTTGTGCTCGATTTCACCTGTGTCGCGGTGAACCACCATCAGACGGCATTCGTCTCTCCAGCGTGAAGGCTCCTGTGCGATGCGGTCTTTGGTGAGGGGGAAGTTGAATTGCGAAAGTTTCATCCGTTTTAGTGTTGCGTAACAAAATTGTATACGGATTTTACGCAAAAAAGTTTCACTTTTTTACAGAGTTTTCATGGTGCGGGCCGGGTCCACCTTGCCGGTGAAGGTGCAGGGAATCAGCATCAGCAGCATTATGACGGCGAAGGCTGCCGCATCGCACAGCAATATTCCGCCGACATCCAAATCCACAGGAACGAAGGATATGAAGTAATTTTCGGCTTCAAGCTTCACCAGGTGCGTGTATTTCTGCAGCAGGCACAACGCTGCGGCGGCGACGTTCCCCCACAGCATTCCCCCTCCCACAAGGCGCGCGCATACCAGCAGAAACGTGCCGTTTATGTCCTTTTGCGGCATACCGAGGCTCTTCAGCAGCCCTATCGTGCCGATGTTTTCGAACAGCATGATAAGCATCCCGCTGATCATGTTCACGCCGGCCACCACAATCATTATGATCAGAATGAACAGAGAGTTGTTGTCTATGAGGTCCAGCCAGCTGAAAAGGTCCTGGTACAGGTTTTCCGTCCTGATGCACAGAAGGCTGGCGGAGCAAAGGTCTTCCCCTTTATATAATATGGAAGAAATGGCGTCGCCTGTCTTCTGCCTTCGGTCTGCGCTTGCAGCTGCCTCGGGAGTGAACCTGACTTCAAACGCGGACACTTTCCCTTCGTCCGCATCCCAGCCGTTCACCCTGCGCAGGGTTTCGATGTCGCACAGCGCCACCAGATTGTCGTCCGAGGTTTCGATGGCCTCGTATATGCTCCCGACGGTGAAGTTTCGCACAACTGTGCGTTTTTCCGACACGAACCAGCAGGGCAGCCTGTCGCCCTCCTTAAGGGACAGGAGTCTTGATAGTTTTCGGGGTATGTCCACTTCCAGCCTTCCCTGCGCGCCTCTGTCCGTCCCCTTGAACAGGACGGTCTGTATGTCCCCTTCGCTGCGCGCTACCGCGACGCGGTATATGACACCCTCCACGCTTTGCACTCCCTCCACGCCGCGGACATCCTCCAGAAGGGAGTCTTTGATGCAGAATCCTCCATCAGCCCCGCTCAAGTCCATCGTGGCCGCTCTGATCTGGGCGTCGCCTGCAATGTCCCCGAGGGCCGAGCGTATTTCCCTCCGGAACCCGGCCGACACTGCAAAGGCCACGATTATCACGAAGAAACTGACCGCGACGCTTATTGCCGCGGCCTTTCCCTTGAAGGACAATCCGGATGCTATGAACCGCCTTGCGCTCACTTGTTCTTTGCTGCAGCCTTCTTTGCCGCCGCAATCTTTGCCTTGCGCGCAATCAGGTCCATGTTTTTCTTCGCCACTTCGTTGTCGGGGTCAGTCTTCAGGACTTTCTTGTAATATGTGGCGGCCTTCTTGTCGTCGCCTTTGGCGCTCTGAAAGTACGCGCCCATGTTGCACAGGAAGTTGGCGTTGTTCTTCTCGTATTTCAGCATCGTGGCGCTGATGGTCTTGAAGGCTTCGTACGAGCCTTCCGTACCCTGGTTGAACAGGATGAAGCAGATGTTCTGGATTTGCTGGTCGAAAAACGTGGCGTCCACCTTTTCACCGGGATATTCCCATTTGGAATTTTTGGTGAAATTCTCCTTTATCACGTCCAGCAGCAACTGCAGCGTGAGGTCCGGACTGCCTTTTTCGTATGCCACCAGGGCTTCCGCCTTCAGCATCCTCACGTCCAGGCGGGTGTTGTCCCTGCGGATGGCCTTGTCCAGCCATTTTATGCCGTTGCCGAAGGCAGTGTCGTCGTAATACTGCACCTCGAAGTAGTTCTTGGGTGCGCCGGTGCTGTCCTTGAGGGCCACCAGAGGCTTGCTGCCAAGATATTTCTTGCAGTCCATCATCTCCACGGTGTCCCGCCGGCTCTTTGCGAACCAGTAGCTGAAGCGTCCCACCATCATGTTTATGTCAGTGGAGTCCGCCTTTTCCCATTTGTCCAGCACGGTTTCCACGCCTACGCCGGCATATCCCACGCGCTCCACCAGCCTGTTGTACAGCGCCTGGCAGTCCTGCGCCTTTGCCCCGAGGGCGGCGGCCAGTATCAGTGCGGCCGCGATTGTTGCACTTCTTTTCATTTTCCGTTTATGTCCATAAGTATCCGCCTGGAAGACGGATGCAGGTTATTGGCCCTGGTGCCCAGATTCTTCACCAGCCCCAGCGGCAGCGAGCCGTAGGTGAGAGTCAGGAATCCTCTTGGCGCATCCGGCAAATATAGTGAATCTTTGTGAAGAAACCTCAGCGCCTCCTGCCTCGACAGTTCCACTTCCGGGAAAATCCCCCTCTGCGCCGTGAAATCCAGCACAAGGTCCGCCGTAGGGATGCGGTCCCGCCCCTTCTGCAGGTATTTGCGCGAGCTGTCCCAGATGACGTTCACCCCGCTCCACGACCCGGCGTCTTTGCCGCGTTTTCCGCCTTCCTTTGTCATCGCGCACACCCACTGTCCTTCTCCGGGCACCAGCGGGGGCAGCATCAGAAGGCCGGCCCCGGTGCGCAGCGGTCCGTCGTATCCGTCCATCTTCGGAGCGTTGAATTCTTCCGGCGGAATTATTTGTGCGCCAAGGTTTTGCGCAATCCACAGCGCGTTGTCGTCGTTTTCCCTGCGGTTGAAGGTGCAGGTGCTGTATATCAGAATGCCGCCTTCCTTCAGCGCGGGCCATACGTCTGAAATTATCCTTTTCTGCCTTGCGGCGCACAGCTCCACGTTGTCCGGGCTCCACTGCCGCACAGCCTCCTCGTCCTTGCGGAACATTCCTTCTCCGCTGCAGGGGACGTCGGCGATTATTATGTCGAAGCGCCCCTCGAGAGCCTTTCCGATTACTGCCGCGTCGCTGCTGCACACGCTTACGGCAGGGTCTCCCCACGTCGAAGCGTTGTCGGCAAGGGCGCCCGCGCGCTGGCGTATCCCTTCGTTCGCCAGCAGCCTGAAAGAATCCCCGAACATCCCGCGCAGCGATGCCGCGGCGTCCGTGGTCTTGCCTCCGGGCGCGGCACACAGGTCCAGAACGCATATTCCGTCCTTGCCGGCGAACTTTCCTGCCATTTGCCGCAGCACGTGCCCCACAATCATCGCGGAGCTGTCCTGCACGTAGTACGCCCCTGCGTGCATCAGCGGGTCCAGGGTGAAGCAGGGTCGCGAGGAAAGGATTTTTCCCTGCGGGCTCCAGGCGACGTCACGCAGAACTGGAAGATTCAGAAGCTCCGATTTCTTGAAGGGATTCAGGCGCACGCTGGTGGGGGCGTCCTGTCCCAAGGCGTCCTTCACGCGTGCGGCAAGGGTTTCCCCTACGCTTTCGGCGAGGTATTTTTCAAAGAGTCCCACCGCCCATAAGGTTCCTTCCTGCGGCCAGCGAATCCACCACCTGGTCCATCGCGTCCTTTATCTTGCCGCCCAGAAGGGAGCGCATCATGAAGTTCAGCTCCGCGTCCAGCTCCATCCAGAAGCAGGTCCTTGTGGCTCCGTCCACCCCGTCCAGATGAATCTTGAAGATGAAGTGGAAGGGCGCACCGTCGTCCTGCAGGGTGACGGTGTGGAAAGGAGCCTTCTCCACATATTTCACTCCCACGTTGAAGCCGGCGTAGCTTATGCGGATGCTGTCCCCCTCTATGCTTACCGCATCCTTCTTGTCCGAGGCAGCGGCGGCGAGCATTGCCTGGGGATTGGTGATGACGTTGAACAATTCCATCGGGGAATGGTCCACGACTGCCGTTTTGCTTTTATATTCTGCCATCTTTTATTATTTTTGCACCCGCAAAGTTAATAAATTTGGTCGATGTACCCTACAGAAGGCGATAAAATGCACGAAGGTTTCCGCGAGGTGGAGGCCGCGGGCGGTCTTGTCCACAACCCGGAAGGCGAATACCTTATGATATACCGCTATGACAAATGGGACCTCCCGAAGGGGCATCGCGAAGAGGGCGAGGACATCCGCAGCTGCGCAATCCGCGAGGTGGAGGAGGAAACCGGAGTGCTGTCCCTGCAGGCGTCCCGCCTTCTGTGTTCCACTTATCACACGTATTTCCGCGAAGGAAGATGGCATCTGAAGCACACCTGGTGGTACGATATGACCTGCCCCTCGGCGCAGAAATTCGTTCCACAGGTGGACGAGGGCATAACAAAGGTGGCCTGGGTCAGGCCGGAGCAGTTGCCGCAATATCTTGCAAACACCTGGGATTCCATCCGCGAGGTGTTCCGCGAAGCGGGCCTGGTTCAGTAGAAAAAATCAGTGGCCACCGAGATTGTGGCCGTGGTCGTGATTGTGCGCCTTTGCGGGCTGCACGTAGAAGGGCCAGTGCAGGCCGAACTTTATGCCCCTCTGGGTGTGGATGTGGCCGTGGGCGGTGAAGTAGTCGTAGTCGCCCTGCTGCAGGGGCCAGCCCTGGTTCAGGTTCTCCGCCTTTATGAAAATCTGCGCTCTCTTCCACTGGATGTTCAGGAAAACGTCAGCGTACGGGCACATTCCGTATTCTTCGTCGGTCTGGTTGTAGAATACGCCAAGGGCCGGATTGTATGCCGGAAGATTCCACTTCGTGTTGAACAGCACGTTTGCGCCTATCTGCATTTGCATCACGTTTTTCACCACGTCGAACTGGAAGAACCATCTCAGGTTCGCGGCCAGCATCGGCACGGGCACGGCCTCCTGGTTGGATGAAAGCTGGTACAGCAGCTTGTTGTCCAGATGGAATTTCCACAGCACGAACTCCTTGCGCAGCGACACGCCCAGCACGTTCACCACTTCCGGACACTGGCGTATCACCCTGTCGTTGCCGTAGTACAGATGGTTTCCCAGCAGGGAGTACGACACTTCCGCGTTCAGGTTCCACACGGGAATGTCCAGCGTCCCCCTCACTCGCATGGTGCTCTCCTTGGAGAAGGAATTGTCCCATTTGCAGTGGTTGGTCCAGATGCGCTGCTGGTAGTGGTCCGGGCTCTGTAGCGACGTGGAGAAATGCGCTCCGATGCTCAGCGGACTGTTGCGGTGGCGTCTGAAGGGGTAGAAGTTGAAATATGCGTGGGCGTCCACGCTCAGGTCTCCGGCCTCGTAGCCTATCATCGTGAACTTTGCGTTGGCCCTCCAGTTGAAATACTGCTGCAGCATTCCTTTCGCGCCGCCGTACACGTAGATGTTGTTGAGGGTTGTTCCGCCCTGACCGCTGAGATACAGATTGGGGCTGTGGTCGAAATAGCAGAGCAGCTTGTCGCCGATGCCGGCGTCCACCTTGGACACGATGGAGGTCTCCTTCCACGGCTGCAGCCTGATATAGAACTTGTTGTCCAGCCTCATCACCCGCATCGAGTCGCAGCTCTGGGTGGGGTTGATGAAGAAGTTGCCGCCATAGTATTGGGACGTCTGGCTGTCGGTCTTGTCAGTGTAGCTGCGGTTGAATGTGCTCCATTCGGTGCTGTGGCCCACGAATGCCGTCGTCGTGGCGTTGCCTGAAGTGTCCTTCACTATTGGGATGCGCAGACTCTGGTTCAGGAAAAGGGTGGTGCGCGTCACCTTGCTGGAGGCCTGGGCGAGGTTCACGGCTATTTCCTTGGCGTCCACGACGGTGTCCCTTATCCACATCGTCTCCTGCATTCCGCCGTTTTCGTTGCGCTCCGACTTGTCGTAGATGAGGCCGGCGTGCATGCTGTAGCGTTTTCCCAGGTAGTTTGCGCTGACGGCCAGGTTGCTGAACGAGGTCTTCTCCTTCTGCAGGGCACCTCCGCCGCTGTATTTGTTGAGCTCTATCGTGACGTTCAGCTCCGGGGTTATGTTCTGCGTGGTCAGGAAACGCACGTCCAGCTCCTCCTTCTCCGAGTCGGCTAGCAGGGTGCCCCAATAGGCGAGCTCCGTGTAGGCCGTTTTGGTGTTGTAGGTCATAAGATCGGAGGGGGAGTGGGTCCAGCTGCGCAGGGGGGTGAAGAAGATGACGTTCTCCTCCTTGTCCTGCTTTGTTATGTCGAAGTTCTGCACCGCGCTTCCGGCAACGCCCAGCCACGCGGCCCCGACGTCCTTGCCGGCGAAGGGATAGTCGTAGAAATTGCGGTTGTATGAGGTGTCGTAGGGGACCTGTCTGAACTCGCCGAAATTCTTGTCCTGGTTGAAATAGATTATTCTCTTGTACCACAGGGAATCGGGCAGCACGTATGTCTCCAGAATTCTGGGGGTGGCGGCGATTACGCTGTCCTTGTATGCGCGGATGCTGTCCTTTGCGGCAAGCAGGCTGTCGGAGCGCGCCAGCTTCTTGGGCAGTTCCACGTTCTCCTTGTACCATATCCTCTGTTCCTTGCGCGACAGGGATTCGAACCATTTCTGGAAGGCTATCTTCGCTTCCAGGGTGGAGTCGCGCACGAAGGCCGCGCGGGCCACGGAGTCGTAGTATGTCTGTATGGAATCCGCCAGCAGAGCGTAGAACGGAGGGTCCAGGGGGAAGGTGTCGCTCTGGGCGGCCATTATGGAGTCCACGCTGGCGTTTAGCGAATCCTCCGGGCTCATCGGGATGAAATTCAGCGAGTCCGGGGCAAAGCGCAGCGTGTCCGCCGCTTCACATACCTCCATTGTGTCGCGCTTATGAGAGGGAAGGCCTTCGAAACGCCCCAGGGAGTACGGCAGCGCCAGTCCCTGGACAGCTATGGCGGCGCAAAAGAGCGCCGGCAGCAATATTCTCCCGCCTCCTTTCACTCTGATTCCGTTATTTTGATGTTTTTACTTTGAAGCCGCTCTGCTTCATCTGCTGCAAGCTACTGCGGTGGCCTTCCGCGCTCACGTATCCCAGACAGTCTTCCAGCACCTCCACCTTGAGACCGGCGGCAAGAAGGTCTTTGGCGGTGTTCAGCACGCAGTATTCAGTGGCTATTCCGCAAACTTTCACGGTCGTTATGCCCAGCAGTTCAAGGATTTCGCCCAGCGTCTGGCCGGCGCTGTTCCTGCCTTCGAAGCCGGAGTATTGCTCCACGGCCCTGTCGCAGCCCTTGTAGAACGTCAGCTCTTCCGTGACGTAGGGCACGAGATCCTCGTGGATGGCGCCTCCGCGGGTTCCCTGCACGCAGTGCGCGGGCCAGATGCCGCCGAATTCCTTGAAGGAGCTGTGGTCTGCGGGATGGTGGTCGCAGATGAACAGCACGGGGGGGACTATTCCTGCGATGCCGTCCTCGTCGTTTTCGTCGCCTCCTGCGGCGCACGCAAGCATCGCGGCGGTTTTGGCGACGGCTTCCTGTGCGCCTTCGCAGGCGAGGGATCCGTCTATGAAGTCGTACAGCATGTCCACGACTACGATGGCTTCGTTGCTCATAGTTGTTGCTTTACAGTTTGAAGTTTCTAATTTCGTTGTTGAGGCGTTCCAGTATCTCCATCTTGCAGTTGTACAGGTCGTCGCTGATGTCCACCTTGTAGTAGTGGGGGTTGATGAGGCGCGTCTCGCTGCGGTCGAAGCTGCCGAGGGTCCTGTTGAAATATTCCTTTTTCTGCAGCAGGCTGTGCTCCTCGTGCACGTCGGCGCCGTCTTTTATCATCTGCAGCTGCAGCATCTGGGCACTGTATGAGCCTTTCTGCAGGGTCTTGTATTTGTAGCGGTCCGTCTCGGCGGTCACCGTGATCGTTTCACCCTCCTGTATCGCCCTGTCCAGGGCGTCCCCGCGAAGGCAGGTGACGTCCACTTCGTTCTTGCCCTCCACGCTGATGCGCCAGGTTATCTGGAAGCCGGGGTTGATGAGCTTTATCTTGTCCTCGCTGCGTTTCAGAACTGGCATGTCGTCGATCTGCACCAGCTTGTACACGCCTCCGAAGCAGGGGGCTGCCTTGCTGGTGGCGATGGCGTCGCCCACGCCGTAGCTGTCTATGCAGGCGCCCTGGCGCTCCAGGTCCGTGATAAGATATTCGTCCAGAGAGTTGGTGGCGAAAATCTTGCAGTCCTGCAGACCGGCCTCGTCCAATATTCTGCGGCATTTCTGGCTGAGGTAGGCGAGGTCGCCGCTGTCCAGACGGATGCCGAAGGAAGGCTTGTAGCCGTTGGATATGCCGCATTCGCGGAAGGAACGTATCGCGTTCAGGATGCCGCAGCGAAGGGTGTCATAGGTGTCTATGAGCAGGATAAGCGGCTCTCCCATATGGGTCTTTATGTAGCTTGTGAAGGCGGTGTGTTCGCCCTCCACGGTGCAGCCGAAGGAGGTGACGAAGCTGTGCGCCATCGTGCCCGTGCTGGGGATGGCGTTTTCCACGCCCGTGAGGATGTTGGACGTGTTTGCGCAGCCGGCTATCACCGCAGCCTTGGCCCCGTACACCGCCGCCCAGGGGCCGTGTGCCCTGCGGCTGCCGAATTCGCTGACGGGACGTCTCGTGGCGCGGCATACGCGGGATGCCTTCGTGGCTACGGCCATCTGGTGGTTCATTATGCACAGCAGAGGAGTCTCCAGCACCTGCGCCTCTATCATCGGGCCCTCCACTATAATCACGGGCTGGTTGGGAAAGGCTATCTCGCCTTCGCGCATCGCCCACAGGCTGCCGGTGAAATGCATTGTGCTGAGGTATTCGCGGTACGAAGAGTATTGCTCTCCCGGAAGGAACTTCTCGAAGAAGTCCGCCGGCATCCTGCCCAGGTTCTGCACCATCTCTATGACTTCCTGCGTACCGCAAACGACGGCCCAGTTGTTGTTTTCCGGCGCCACGCGGTAGAAAAAGTTGAAGATGGCCCTCTTGTCTTTCATTCCACAGTCGAGGAAGGATTTCCCCATAGTGTACTGGTACTTGTCGGAGCAATAAGCGAAATTGAGCATGACAAATTTTTAAAATCGCACAAATATACGAAATATTCGGCAAATTTTCGTACATTTGAAATTCAAAGCGCATAATCAACCAAAACACAGATACAATGAAGAAAGTTTTGACAACCCTTTTGATTGCCGCCGCAGCCCTCGTCTGCGCCAATGCCACCGTTCCCCACAAGTTCGCTATCCCCGACATTCCCGGATACGTCACCCTGAAAGGAGACTTCCACGTCCACACCGTGTTCTCCGACGACACTTCCTGGCCCACGTCCCGCATCGACGAAGCCTATTATGACGGCCTGGACGTTATTTCCATCACGGACCACTGCGACACCCGCCACCGCCATATGGTGAAAAAGGGGTATTTCAACCCCGAGACCTGCACCCGCAACGCTTCGTACGAAATCGCCCTCGACAGGGCCAAGAGGTACGGCATCATAGTGCTGCACGGCGCGGAGCTCACCCGCGGCGAGCGTCTGTTCCCCGGCCATTTCAACGCCCATTTCCTGCAGGACGGTGATGTCCTGGCCACAAAGATGGAGGCCCAGGATCCCCAGTTTGCAAAGGACAAGGACAAGACTCTGCGCGAGGAGACGGCCCTTCTCAACGGTCTCAAGGAAGCCCGCGCCCAGGGCGCCTTCCTGGTGTGGAACCATCCCAACTGGGAGCCCCAGGAGCCCAACGAGGTGGTATGGCATCCCTTCCACGAGAAGGTGTACAAGGCCGGCCTTATGGACGGCATCGAAATAGAGAACCACAGCGTCGGCTTCTGCCCCGAGGCCTTCCACTGGGCGATGGAGAAGAACCTCACCATCGTTTCCGGCACGGACTGCCACGTTCCGATGAACCAGCTGGTGGACTACGAACTGGGTGAATTCCGTCCCTTTACGCTGATTTTCGCCACGGAGCGCAGCGAAAAGGCTGTGCGCGAAGCTCTTGACAACCATCGCACGGCAGTCTGCGTGAACGGCAGCGTTTACGGCAAGGAAGAATTCCTGAAGCCTCTTCTGAAGGGCATCCTCTCCGAGGGCAAGATCAGCTACTCCGCCAAGAAAATCGCCATCAAGGTGAAGAACACCAGCTCCGTTCCCGTGTGCCTTCGCAAGGGCCCTCGCTGCGAGAGTCTCGTGATGGACCGCGTGCTTACCATAAATCCCGGCGAGGAGTGCTCCATCGGCATTTCCGCCGCCCACGGCGCTTCGCATTTCGCCTCCAACGAATTCGAGGTGAACTTCTACGTGGAGAACTTCCTCACCGACGTGGACGCTCCCGTTCTTATGAGCTACAAAGTGTCACTTCCCGAAAAATACAGAAAATAAATGAAAAGACTCCTTGCCACAGCGCTTGTTGTCGCTGCGGCTGCATCTGCGGCCTTCAATGCCGCCGGCTGGGGCAAACACGGCCACCAGATTGTTATAGCCGTCGCCCAGCACCATCTTACTGATGAAGCGAAACAGAACATAGCCAGATACTTTGATTACAACCTGCAGAAGGACGCCGTGTGGATGGACCAGCATCGCAAGGACGAGCCCATAGCCTACACTACGGCCTGGCACGTGTACAACGTGGACAAGAACTACCGTTACGACCCCAATCCGCGCCTGTACAAAGGCGACTGCATAATGGCTGTGCGCAACACGGTGTGGACCCTTCGCGGCTACAAGGAGCTCAGCGACTCGGCCGTGGTGATGAACATCCGCATGCTGATTCACTTCGTGGGCGACATGCACTGTCCCACGCACGCGTATCTTGTGGGCCCGCGCAACCACTGGGAGTGCACCCTGCCGGCGAAAAACTTCAAGGGTACCTTCCACGGCGTGTATGACAAGATTCCCTCGTGGCTTTATCCCGAGATGAAGCCCGATGAGGTGGCCGCGCTGCTGGACGACTGCTCCGCCTCGCAGATAAAGAAAATCCAGAAAGGCACGGTGGAGGACTGGGCCGCCGACACCGGCGAAAAGATTGCCCCCATCTACGACATCAATCCCTTCCTCACAAAAGAACTTGCCCCGGACACCGTGGAGCGCAGCAAGGACATGGTGGACGTGCAGCTGCGCAATGCCGGCTACCGTCTGGCAAGACTGCTGAACGAACTTTTCGCAGGAAAATAACAACGCTACGATATGAAAAAGACAGCTTCAATATTCTTTTGCGCCGCCATCATCATGGCCGGTGCAGCCTTCTTCGGCGCTACGGCTGCCGAAAAGCCCCATCACGTATACACCGAGGCCACGGACCTGACGATTTTCGGCAAACTGATGCCCGGTGCCACCGCCAACCCCTACCACCGCGTGGACACCACAAAGTACAAAGGTTTCACGAAAAGCGAAAACTTCCAGGTGCGAATGACTTCCGGAATGGGCTGCGCCTTCCGCACGAATTCCCGCAGCATCACCGTGCGCACGCAGTACGGCCAGCGCAGTTTCCCCACCAACACCAACGGCTTCGCGGCCCGCGGTTATGACATGTACATCCGTCAGGGGGATTCGTGGCTGTGGGCCGGCTCCGGAGTGGTTTCCGACAACAAGCCGGAGGCCACGCTCACCCTTTGCGAAGAAATGGACGGCACAATGCACGAGTGCATCGTGTATTTCCCCCTCTACAGCGAGGAGTATTCCATAAAGATAGGCGTGGACCAGGGCGCCGTGATCGAGCCTGCCCCGGATCCGTTCCGCCATCGTCTTGCCATCTTCGGCAGCAGCTACACCCACGGCAGCAGCACCTCCCGCGCGGGTATGGCCTACCCCGCCCAGTTCTCCAGGGCCACCGGCCTGCAGATGCTCTCCCTTGGCTGCAGCGGCAACTGCAAGCTTCAGGATTATTTCTGCACGGTGCTGTGCGACGTGGATGCCGACGCCTTCATCTTCGACTCCTTCTCCAATCCCAATGCCGAGATGATACGCGAGCGCCTCGTTCCCTTCATCGACCGTCTCATCGCCGCCCATCCCGGCAAACCGCTGATTTTCCAGCAGACGATTTACCGCGAGAGGCGCAACTTCAACGGCAAGGTGGCGGATTACGAGCAGGCCAAGATGGACATGGCATCGGCCATATTCAAGGAACTGAGGTCCACCCGCGAGGGCCGCGAAAAATACAAGGACGTGTATTTCATCACTCCCGATGCCGTGGCCCCCAGCCACGAAGAGTCAGTGGACGGAGTGCACCCCGGCAACTACGGCTACACCCTGTGGGCCGAGTCCATCCGCAAGAGCATAGTGAAAATCCTTTCCCGCTACGGAATCAAATAAGCCGAACCGATGAGACGCATTTCCATCATAACGATTCTCGCCTGTCTGTGCTGCATCCTGTGCGGCGCCAGGGGCACGGACGACGTCCGATTGCTGTACTGGAACATCCAGAACGGAATGTGGTCCGACCAGGGCAACAACTACGACAATTTCGTCGAGTTCGTCAGGAGTCAGGATCCCGACATCTGCGTATGGTGCGAGGCCGAATCGCGCTACCGCACCGGTACCGCCGACAGGATGGCCGGCTGCGAAGAGGCATATCTTCCTTATAACTGGGACCTTCTGGCCCGGCGTTACGGCCACAACTACTGGTGCCTTGCCGGCAAGCGGGACACTTTCCCGCAGGTGATAACCTCCAAGTATCCCCTGCATGTGGTGAAGCGCGTCACAGGCGATGCCGACGATGTGCTGGTGAGCCACGGCGCAGGATGGGTGCAGGTGGAGATCGACGGCAAGACGATAAATCTGGTCACGCTGCACACCTGGCCCCAAGGGTATGCATATCTTGCCGAGGACCGGCAGGCGAGCCGCGCCGAGCACGGAGGCGACTTCTACCGCCGCCGCGAGATGGAGCGCATCTGCGCTGAAACCATCCTCACTTCTTCCGACGTGAAGAAGGAGTACTGGATGATGATGGGCGACTTCAACTCCCGCTCCCGCCTGGATGCTGCCGCGTACCCGGACCTTGCGGCCGATTCCCCCGCATATCTTGTGCACGACTACGTCCTCAAGAAGACCCCGTATGTGGACGTACTGAGCCGCTGGAGCGACAACAAGTTCTATCCCACCACAGGCAGCGGCAAGCGCATAGACTTCGTGTACGCCAACTCCCTGATGTACTATTGCGTGCGCGACATCCGCGTTCTGTCCGAGGGCTGGCCGGCCCCCGTTCGCGACACTTCCGGTCTCAGCAATTTCTATCACCCCTCGGATCACAAGCCCATCCTCGTGGACTTCAATGTCAAGGGCGCTGTACAGGCCCCGCTCAAGGCTTTGGACATCAAGTGGAACGATCTGGAAAGGGGAGCCCAGTGGGGCGTGTTCGAAGGTGAACTGTTCGGCTCGCGGCAGCACATAGCAGTCCTTCGCTATCCCGCCAAGAAGTTCGAGACGGAGCTGGTGAACGACTCCGGCCTGCTGCAGCCCAAGAGGCCCGAGTATCCCGGTGCCGTGGATCCTTCCAAACCGGCCACCACCACCAGCGGCTTCGGCGAGCGTTACGGCGCCTTCGCCGCCCTGAACGCCGGCTACTTCAATATGAAGACGCTGTATCCAAAGACCTTCGTGCTGGACGACGGCGTAGTGGAGGGGGGTACCACTCCCGACGAACTGCCCCGCGTGGACGGAATGATAGTGTTCAACGGCAAGCACAAGATGGACATCTTCAGCTGCGACACCCTGAGCTATGAGCAGAAGTCCAAAGGATGGAAAGACGCCATTGCCTGCGGTCCCGTGCTGATAGAGGAGGGCGTCGTGAAAGGTGACTGGCCCGAGACCACTTTCTATTACGGTCGCCATCCCCGCACCATAATCGGCACCACGAAGGACGGCTACGTGTATTTCGTGGACATCGACGGCCGCTGGCACTACCGGGCCGAGGGCGCCACGATTCCCGAGACCGCCGAGGTGGCGCGTCTTCTGGGCCTTCACGAAGCCCTCAATCTTGATGGCGGAGGCTCCAGCACCCTCTGGACCCGTCCCACAGGCGTCATCAGTCATCCCAACGACAACGACACCTGGGATCATGCCGGCGAGCGCGTAATCCCCAACGCAATCATTGTAAGGTAATTTTTTAGAATTTCATTGTCCCGCATACAGCGGAGTATCCCTTGCGTATGGCCGACTTAAGGGGGAGGCTCCGCCGCTTCAGCGGTGGAGGGGAGATGCTTAGCATCCCCGTCGGACGTGGCAAGGGACACTCCGCGGCGGGACAATGAAATTTTCCGAAAGATTTTGCAGGATGATTACGCATCTTCGCAAAATCATTCGTTTATAAAGACAGGATGGTTAAGAAATTGGGATATATGACCGACGAACAGATCCTCGGCGCAGTGTCATCAGGAGACGCTTCCGTGCTGGGGGAGCTGTATCGTCGGTATTATCCCTTTCTGCGCACCTTCATCTGCGGAATGCTCAAGGACCCCGCCAAGTCGGAGGACATCGCGCAGAATATCTTCATGCGTCTTGTAACGTCCCGAAGGCAATTCTCTTCCGCCGCGTCTTTCCGCAACTGGCTGTACGTGTGCGCCCGCAACGAGGTGATTGACACGCTGCGCAGCAAATGGGAGAGCGCCGTGGACCGCGACGAAGAGCTTCTGGCAGCCCGCCCTGCCCCTGCCGAGGCCTTCCACGGCGATGAGAGCGACGCTGACATCACCGCCGAGAGGATGGCGCAGCTGGAAAAGATTCTTGCCTCCATGCCCGAGAAGAGGGCTGAAATTTTCAGAATGAACAAACTGCAACAGATGACCCCGTCCCAGATAGCCTCCGCCCTGGGCATTTCCCCGCGCACTGTGCAGAAACATATAGAACTGGCTTACAAACAGATACGTAAAACGACTAGCTGATATGAAAGACAAATTACAGGACTACTTCAGCGGACGCCTTTCCCCCGGCGAAGAGCAGAAGATGCAGAAGTGGCTATGCGAGAACGCCTTCGATGAAGACGTAGATGCCCTGATGATGGACATCTTCGCCTCCTGCGAGGCTGCCCGGCGCAGGCAGGAGGAGCACAGCACCCTGCGCCACAAGGTCTCCATCGTCGCCACAGCAATTGCCGCCATTCTGGCGATGGTCGCTTTCATCCCTTACGCATATAATAAAGGTGTGAAAGGCGGCCGCGCACAGATTGCCTCCATCGGATGGACGGAAGTGAACGTTCCCGAAGGCTCCGACAGCACCGTAGTGCTTCCTGACGGCTCACGCCTGCACCTCAACGCCGGCAGCCGCCTCACGTACCCGCAGCGTTTCACCGGGGACAAGCGCACGGTTTTTCTGGACGGCGAGGCCTATGCCCAGGTGCGCAAGGACCCTTCCTGCCCCATGGTGATCCGCTCCGGCGAGACCACTATAACCGTGAAGGGCACCACCTTCAACTACAAGGGCTACAAGGAGAACCGCACTGCCGAACTGCTGCTGCTGGACGGCCACGTGGACGTTTCCATCGACACCCCCGCCGGCAAGCGCAGGGTGGTGATGTCCCCCGGCAACAAGATGCAGTACAACCGTCCCAGCGGCAAGGTGGACCTGAGCGACTTCGATGCCCAGAAATACAAGACGTTCTATGAAGACCGCTCGCTGCATTTCTTTGACGTGGACATGCACGACATTGCCCTCGAACTGTCGCGCCGCTTCGGCGTGAAGATAATGGTGATGGATGAAAAACTCTCCTCGAAGCGATATTTCGCCATTTTCACCAACAACGAGTCCGTGGACGAAGTGCTTCGCACCATCAACTCCGACAGGAGCATGAAGATAACCAGGACAGAAGACATAATATATTTGCAATCCAACCATAAATAATCACTTAACCAACAGCTTATGTCAACAAAAGCATTATTCAAGCAGATTGTGCTGACGGCAGTTGCGGCCTTTGTGTGCATCACGGCCCACGCCCAGGTAAGTCTGAATCTGAAGGATGTCAAGGTGAGCGAGGCAATCGCCAGCCTGAACCGTACCCAGGGGTACTCGATATCCGTAGATTCACGCGACCTGGATATGGGGAAAGTGGTGAGCGTCAACGCCTCCAACGCCTCGGTACAGGATGTCCTGAACCAAATTTTCGCAGGTCAGGACGTACAGTTTGCCATCAACGGCAAAAGCATCTCTGTCACAAAGAAAGCCTCCCAACAGGCAGGCCAGACTGCGTCCGCAGCGGCGGCAGTGAACGGCATTGTCCGTGACGCCTCCGGCGATCCCCTTATCGGCGCTTCCATCCGCGTGAAGGGCACCACACAGGGCTTCATCACCGACTTCGACGGCCGTTTCACGATGACCGGCGTCAAGTATCCTGCCACCATCGTGGTATCCTATATCGGTTATGAGGACCAGGAAGTCCTCGTAAACGGCAAGGAAGGAAACATCAACATCGTGTTCGAGGACAGCATGAACACCCTCAGCGAGGTCGTCGTTGTGGGTTACGGTACGCAGAAGAGGGTGAACCTCACCGGTGCCGTGTCCGTAGTGGACGGCGCGGTACTGAACCAGCGTCCCGTCACCAACACCGCCCTTGCCCTGCAGGGTGCCGATCCTTCTCTGGTGATGACCAATGACACAGGTTCCATCGAGGGTACGGAATACAGCCTCTCCATCCGCGGTGACGTTTCCATCAACTCCGGCAGTCCTCTGATCCTTATCGACGGCGTCGAGGGCAGCCTCACGATGGTGAACCCCAACGACATAGAGAGCATCTCCGTGCTGAAGGACGCCTCCGCCTGCGCAATCTACGGCGCGAAGGCCTCCGCCGGCGTCGTTCTGGTGAACACCAAGAGCGGCCAGGGATATGAAGGCAACGCCACGGTGAACTACACCGGCCGCGTCTCCCTGTCCACCAACACCACTTCCACGGACTTCATGACCTGCGCATATGATTACATCACCTTGGAGAACGAGTTCAACCAGGTTTATCAGGGCAACCCCGCCTGGACCTTCACCGACGAGCAGATCCAGATGATGTACGACCGTCGCAACGACGTAGTGGAAGACCCTTCCCGTCCCTGGGTTATTCCCGACCAGACAGGAACTTACACATATCTGTACCTGGGCAACTTCGACTGGTACGGCTACCTGTTCAAGAGAGTGCGTCCCGAGACGGAGCACAACATTTCCGTCAAGGGCGGCACCAAGAAGATGAACTACTACGCCAGCGGACGCTACCTGTACCGCGAGGGTATCTTCAACCAGTATGCCGAGGACAAGGTGAACAACTTCTCCTTCCGCGCCAAGCTGAATGCCGAGATCACCCCCTGGTTGCACTACTCCAACAACATCTCCTTCGCCCGCAACAAGTTCGAGTACGGCGGATATTGGGAGCAGGACGGCACCAGCGGCCTGAACGACACGGGCATCCTGTGGAACGTGACCCAGAACGTGGGTCCCTTCTACGTTCCCTACAACCCCGACGGCACAGTGAACATCCAGCCCGGCTATATGTACGGCGCCACTTCCCCTCTGTTCAGCGGCCGCGCCGGCGTGTGGATGACAAAGGACAACAAGAACGCGCGTATCAAGAACTCGCTCACCCTCACCAACCGCCTTGTCTTCGACATCGTGGAGGGCCTGAACTTTACCGTCGACTACACCTACCGTCGCAACGACAACACCGGCACGTACCGCTGTCTCCCCACGGCCAACTGCTACGACAACGCCAACAAGCGTATGTATGTGGGTAACGGCCTTACCGGCGGCTACTTCAGCAACGGCTCCGTATATGATTTCTACCGTGAGGTACGCTACTACCAGGACGGTCACGTCGTGAACGGATATTTCTCCTACAACGGCCAGTTCGGCAAGCATGGCATCGCCGCCACCCTCGGCGCCAACTTCGACGACTACCGCTCCTCCAGCCTCACCGTGCATCAGAAGGGCTCGCTCAGCGAATCCCTCTCATACATCGACATGGCTTCCGCCACGGAGTTCAGCACCCTCGGCGAGTCCATCAGCTCGTACCGCACCCTTGGCTTCTTCGGCCGCGTAAACTACAACTACGCCGACAAATATCTCCTCGAACTGAGCGGCCGCTACGACGGCACCTCCCGTTTCCCCGTGAACCACCGCTGGGGCTTCTTCCCCTCCGCTTCCGCGGGCTGGCGCATCAGCGAGGAACCTTTCTGGGCACCTCTGAAGGGCACCTGGAACAAGGCCAAGCTGCGCCTCAGCTACGGCACCCTGGGCAACCAGCAGGTTAGCAACTACTATTACTTCGACACCATTTCCCTGGGCAAGATCAGCGGCACCACATTCAACGGCAGCGAGGTGGCCCAGAGCGCATCGATGTCTTCTCCTGTGTCCAGCAGCCTGACCTGGGAGACCGTGATTTCCTACAACGTCGGCCTTGACCTGGGATTCTTCCGCGACCGCTTGAACATTACGGCTGACGCCTACATCCGCGACACCAAGGACATGCTCACCAAGTCGATGACACTTCCCAACGTCTATGGCACCAGCGCCCCCAAGGAGAACGCCGCCGACCTGCGCACCACCGGCTTCGAGGTTTCCGTAAGCTGGAGGGATGCCTTCAAGCTTGCCGGCAAGCCTTTCCACTATGGCGTGACCGCCACCTTGGGTGACAACATCACCAAGATCACCAAGTTCAACAACCCCACCAACCTGCTTACGGACAACTATGTGGGCAAGACCCTCGGCGAAATCTGGGGCTACCACGTGATAGGCTTGTTCGAGTCCGACGAAGCCGCCACGGAGTGGGCCAACACCTATGACCTGACGGTTGTGAACGCCGGCGAACTTGCCTGCAAGGCCCCTTACAACAAGGTGATGGCCGGTGACATGCAGTTCGCCAACCTGGACGGTGACAAATATACCAAGGACGGCAAGATAGCCATCAACGACGGCTCCAACACCCTTGACGATCCCGGCGACCGAATGGTGATAGGCAACAGCCTGCCCCGCTACCGCTACTCCTTCCAGGGAGATCTTAGCTGGATGGGCTTCGACCTCAGCTTGTTCTTCCAGGGCGTTGGCAAGTGCGACTGGTATCCTAGCTCCAAGTGCGTTTACTTCTGGGGTCCCTACTCCTATCGCAGGGCCACGTTCGTAAGCAAGGACCTCGCCGCCAACAGCTGGACCGAGGACAACACCGGCGGCTACTTCCCCCGCCGCAGGGCTCAGGTGGCCACGAAGTTCGTCACCAACGACCGCTATCTGCAGAATGCCGCGTACCTCAGACTCAAGAATCTGACCCTCGGCTACACCATCCCCTTCAAGACGGACAAGATCCAGAAGTGCCGCGTTTACTTCAGCGGAGAGAACCTCTTCTATCTGTCTCCGATGTCCAAGTACTGCAACACCGTGGATCCCGAGGTTGCCACGACGTCCGCTTCCAGCGACTGTCTGTATCCTTATTCCAAGACATTCACCTTCGGTGTTGACATCACATTCTAAACATAGGAGGAAAAGAGATATGAAAAATACATTCATCAAGACTATAGCTTTCTCGGCAGCGGTGCTGTCAATGACAGCCTGCGGGGATTTCCTGACGAAGACCCCCGAGACCTCCCTGGCTCCCGAAAGTTACTTCTCTTCCGAGAAAGAGCTGGAACTGTGGACCAACAAAGAGTACGACGTTCTTCTGAGCGATGCCACGGACTATGCCGAAATCCACTCCGACGACTTTATCGGCCGCAGCCTGGATGCCCTTCAGAAAGGCACCCGCACAACCGCCACCACCGGCCTTTGGACCCAGAGCCACTGGGGATATCTGCGCCATATCAACCAGTTCTTCGAGAACTGCGACAAATGTTCCGACGAGGGCGTTCGCACCAAATACGAAGGTGTGGAGCATTTCTTCCGCGCCCTGTTCTATTTCCAGATGGTGCGCTACCACGGAGACGTTCCCTACTATGATTATGTGGTGGGATCGGCGGACCAGGAAGCACTTTTCCACAAGCGTGACCCCCGCGGCTACGTGATGAAGAAGGTGATGGAAGATTTGGACAATGCCGCATCAAAACTTCCCGAGAGCTGGAGCGACGGTATGACCCGCGTGAACAAATACACGGCCCTGGCCCTGAAGAGCCGCGCAGCCCTTTTCGAAGGCACTTTCCGTAAATATCACGGCATAGCCGACGAACAGTACACCAATGCTGACGGCAGCACCGTTACCCTCAGCGCCGACTGGTTCCTCACCCAGGCCGCCGAGGCCGCCGACAAGGTGATTTCCTCCGGCAAGTACAGCCTGTACACCACCAGCGCCAACAGCAACTGGAAGGCATACCGCGACTTCTTCCAGCTGGAGGACCTCAAAGGCAATTCCGAGGTTATCTTCGGCAAGATTTACGACGTCACCCTTTCGGTGCGCCACGGACTGCAGTTCGACTACAAGAACGAGACCCTCAGCGCCACCCGCCGCTTTGTGAACCACTACCTCTGCTCCGACGGCACACCCATCCAGAACCGCGAAGGCTGGGCCACCGAGCAGTACTACGAGCAGTTCCAGAAGAGGGATCCGCGTCTCGCGCAGACCATCCACGCCCCCGGTCATTTCGGTTATCTTGATCCCGATATGAAGGGCGCCACTGAAGTTACGGACTTCTCCCGCACGATGAACGGCTACCGCATCATCAAGGGCGTGTCCGACGGCAGTCACGAGAACGCCACCACCAGCACCACCGATTGGGCATACATCCGCTATGCCGAGGTTCTGCTGAACTATGCCGAGGCGAAGGCCGAACTGGGCACCCTTACCCAGGCCGACCTGGACAAGTCCATCACCCTTATCCGCAGCCGCGCCGGTATGCCTGCCCTCACCCTTCCCACAACCGAGGACGCCCTTATGGCTGAATATTATCCCAACGCCAGCGGAGCCCAGAAGCCCGCAATCCTGGAAATCCGTCGTGAAAGAGTCGTGGAACTCTTCGCCGAAGGCTTCCACCGCTGGGACCTCATCCGCTGGAAGGAAGGCAAGACCATCACCCCCGCCGGCAACAAGACAGGTACCATTGACCCCGCCGGCAGCACACCTGGCTACAAGGGCATCTACATCCCCGCTCTTGGCGAGTATGACACGGACCACGACGGCAAGATGGACCTGCTGGTTTATTCCGGAAGCAAGCCTTCCACAATCAGCAGCAGCATCCCCGCCAGCAACCGTATCCAGATAGGTGCCAACTCCCTCACCCTTTCCGAAGGCGACCACGGTTACATAACCCGTGACGCGGCGGAAGAGTACGAGTGGAAGGACCGCGACTACCTGTATCCCATACCGCTTGCCCAGATTCAGGCCTATCCTGAAGGCGTTCTCACCCAGAACCCCGGTTGGGAATAGAATATATAAATGAAAGCAGCGAAATTAATATCGGTTCTTGCCGCGGCCCTCTTGATGGTGGGCTGCGGGAAGACAGATGAGCCCAAGGCTGAGTCCGAGTTCACCGTTTCCCCCTCTTCCATACAGGTGAAGGGGGAAGGTGAGCAGGCTTCGTTCACGGTGCTCTGCACGGATGAGGACTGGATGGCGCGCGCCGATGCGGACTGGGTGAAACTTCTCACCGTCACGGCAAAGGCTTCCGCTCAGGCCGTGGAGGTCAAGTTTATCGCAGCCGAGAACACCACCACAGCGCAGCGCAGCGCGTCGGTTATAGTCAGCACCCTTTCCGGCAAGAAGACCACGGTCTCCATCACCCAGGCTGAAGGACAGGAGCATCACGTCACCAAAGGTATATCCACGGCGGATGAGCTTGTAGCATTCGCCAAGGCGTTCAATGCCGGCAGCGGCATCAGCGCCTATCAGGTGGACGGCGAAGTGAAACTGCTGTGCGACATCGACGCCTCCTCCATCAAGGAGTGGACGCCGGTGGGAACATCAGACATTCCCTTCGGGGAAGTCTTCAACGGCGGAGGGTATTCCATCAAGAACGTTTCCTGGAGCGTGGATACGGATGCGGCTCCTTACGCCGGCCTCATAGGCTACGCAAAGAACGCCACGGTCAAGAACCTCACTTTCGGCTCCTCTGAGGGCAGCACCGTCACCTTCACGGGCGGCGGCGCCATTGAGGTCGGAGGCATTGTGGGACACGCGGAGCTTTCCACCCTCACCAAGCTCACCAACAATGCCGCCCTGAGCCTGTCCTCCGGCAAATCGGCCGAGACTTGTTTTGGCGGCATTGCGGGCAGTCTGGACTCCAAGTCCGTGCTGGGCGATGCGGAAAACATCAAGATCGGATGCGTCAACAACGGCAATCTCAGCGCAGGATTCTCCTGCCGCGAGGGAGGCCTTGCCGGCGCAAGCTACGGCCTCGTGGCAAACTGTACCAACAACGGCACAATAAAGGGCGTATATGCCTCCGACGGCAAGAGCGGCCCCGCCTGGGGATGCTCCTACAACGCGGACCCGGACCTCTTCTACTACAATTACGGCTACGGCTTCGTGCAGGAAAGACCTGCGCTACACGCCAATGCCGTGGTGTATCCGGCGGCAAATTACGACGCCACCTGGAATACCGTGGACATGAAGCTGGACGCCTATTACGACTGGGAGGTTGTCGAAGAGAAGCAGCTCCACGCGGGCGTTAAATACTCGCACTGCTCCTTCACCGGAATGAACCGTCATATGCACGTGTTGCAGATAGACCTTTCCAATCCGGAGGTGGAACTGACCACGGCCTACGCCGACGAATGCGTTCCCAACCCCAACGGCAACAAGAACTCCAACAACGGCAAGAACATACGCGAGACCCTGTCCGATGTGTGCGCCCGCCGCTGCGCCGCCGGTCAGAAGATAATCGCCGGCGTGAACAGCGGTTTCTTCGACTCCAACGACGGCATTTCGCGCGGCTACCATATAGAAGAGTGCGAGCCCGTGTATGTGAATAATCCTGCTGTCGTCTCGTCACTTTCCAACCACGTTTGGGGCTTCACCGTCTTTACGGACGGCACGGCCTCCTGCGGCAAGAAGTCGCTGTCCGCGAAGGCAGAGATTGCCGGGGCGGAGTACAAGGTATGCTCGGTGAACGACACTATCCTGCGCCATAAATCCGCTGCATATGAACTGAACATGTACACCAGCCGCTATGTGCAGTACCCTCATCCTGAGAAGACAACCCTTGTCAATTCTCTGGCCGCGAACGTGCTGTATGTGGTGGCCGAATACAAAGCCGATCCCGTAAAGGTGAACGCAGGGTGGGCCGAGGCCGTGGTGAAGAACATTCTGGACGGCACCGTTACTCCTCTGGACAGCACCCCTTATCTTTCTTCTTCCAAAGAGGTGGCCCTTTCCATCAGCGGCTCCACGGCTTCCGCCGTCAAGGCAGCCCTGAAGACGGGGGACACCATACGATTGAAGTTTGATATGACAATAGACGGAGTGTCCAAACCCATCTACACCCAGAACAGCAGCATGTACAAGCTGATGGACGAAGGCAAGGACGCCTCCAACACGCCCGGCTCCTCCGCCAGCCTGTACACCACCTACGACCCTATGACATACCCTGTCGTCAGCCGTGACGGCAAGACGGTTTGGCTCATAGAGATAGACGGCCGCCAGCCGGCCTATTCGATAGGTGTCCTGGGCTACGAGATGTACCGCATAGCCGAAAAACTGGGTGGCTGGAATGTCACCCGTCTGGATGGCGGCGGCTCTTCCTGTATGTGGGTCGGGGACGGCTCCTCCGGCAAGATTGTCAACAGCGTTTCCGACAAGAAAGGCGAGCGCAGCTGCCTTAACTACTTACTGGTAAGACTGAAATAAATGCAATAATATGAAAAAAAGTATCAAATTGATTTTTGCGGCCATCGTGGCTCTTTCCCTTGCGGCATCCTGCAAGAAAGAGGTCATCGAGGTCAGCTTCAGTTCGGATCCCGAATCTCTGGCGAACGTCCCCTGCAAGGACCCCGCCGTGCAGGTTCTGAATCTGACGACCAACACCAACTGGATTGTCGTCACTCCTTCCTGGGTGAAGGCGGATCCCATCTTCGGCAATGGCAATTCCATTGTCAGCTTCACAGTTGAAAGCACCTATATCAACGAGAAGACCGACGTTGCCTCCCGCTCTGGCGAAATCGTGTTCAGCGGCGGCAACAAGTCCTTCACCGTGTCCATCACACAGCTTGGCTATACGGCTCCCTATGATCCCACCGCCAGCATCGGCGGCATTCCCGACGAGGAGGAGTTCATGAAATTCGTTGAGGCCGTAAACAACGGCGACGGCATCACCCGCTGGCAGGACGATGCGAAGGAAGTGAAACTTCTCTCCGACATCAACCTGTCCTCATACAGCGAGTGGACCCCCATCGCGGATCCCACCACCGTTGCGAACGCCAACACCGCTTCCGGTTACACAGGAGTCGCTTTCAAGAATGTCTTCAACGGCAACGGCCATACGATTAAGGGCTTCAATCCCACCGTGAATGTTGCGGAAGGCGGTACCTGGGGCCTCTTCGGCTGCCTTGACGGTGCCACAATCAAGAACCTCACCGTCGAGACCAACCTGAACATCAGCGGCCAGGCTCAAGGCGATGCCGGCGTTCTCGTGGGCACCGCCATCGGCTCCACAATCCAGGACGTCACTATCAAAGGCTCCATCACTTCCACCGGCACGGCCACGGATAATGTGCGCTTTGCCCTCGGCGGCATCGCCGGCTTCGTCTTCAGCAGCACTTCCTATGCAAGCAGCACTATCAAGGACTGCACGGTTGATCTGACGGTTAACGCTGTCGGAGGGTCCAACACCAAGAACGGCGCCACCGGTGCAATGTACGGCGGCATCGTGGGCTTTGCCACCAATCCCGGCGACGACGCCCGCACCACAATCGAGAACTGCGTGAATAACGGCACAATGACCGTGTCGCTGGGCCGCTGCAGCGGTATCTGCGCCACTCCCAATCAGGGCGTGAACCTTGTTTCCTGCACCAACAACGCCGATCAGGTGAACACCTTTGTGAACGGACGTGTCGGCCAGATTGTTTCCGTGATGGCCAAACTTGGCTCCATCAAGGACTGCGTGAACAACGGCAACCTCACGACCTCCGATTCCGGCACCACCTCCGGCGCCATCATCGCTCTTTGCAACGCCGATGACCTTGTTATCAGCGGCGGCGCCAACTATGGCACCATCATCAGCGCCAGCGAGAAGTACAAAGGACTCCTGGGCGCCAACCTCAGCAAGTTCACCTCCATTTCAGGCTTTACTGTAGGCGGTAAACTTGGAACATACAGCGCCGACGGCAACCACGTTATGATAGATGTGAACGCGAGCAACTTCGAGCAGTACATCGGCAGCGTAAGCGAAACTACCCGCGCGAAGATCTCCGACCTCAAGTTCGACGCCTCTTCTCCCACCCCTCCCACCGTGGATGGAATCGCCAGTGCGGAAGACCTGAAGGAATTTGCATCTCTTGTGAGTGCGGGCGGCGACTACAGTAAATTCGTAGTTGACGGCGTCGTGGTTCTCGGTGCCGATATCGACCTTTCCGGTGCAGAATGGACCCCCATCGGAAGTGGATCCATTGCAAAAGATGCCAGCAGTATAAGTGGGACACCGTTCAGCGGCGTCTTTGATGGCAAAGGTCATACGGTGGACAACTTCAAGGTAACTGTCGACGCAAGCAGTGCCACAGGACAGACAGCAGGCCTGTTCGGTATTCTCAACGAAGCCACGGTCAAGAATGTCACAATTGGCTCCAAGGTTGTTATCAAAGGCGAGAGCGCCGACATCACTTTCCTCGGCGGCGTTGCGGGCTATGCCCTGAACTCCACGGTGGATGGCTGTACCAACAAGGCCTCGATGTCTGTGACTGCCGCGACTGATGCGGTACGTGAAGCAGTCGGCGGAATTGTCGGGCAGATGTACACTCAGGAAGGAAAAGAAAGCTATTTGAAGAATTGCAACAACCTTGGTACCATCACCTCCACCAATACTGTGAACACCAACAACGGCGCCTCCGGAATTTCCCTGGGTGGTATTGTCGGATTCGCTGATGGAACGGCGTACAACAACATTCAGTTCTGCAACAACAAAGTTGACATTTCAGCCCAGGCTACCCGTATGGGCGGTATCGTCGCTTCTGCCAATGCCTACACCAAGGTTGAGGATTGCGTCAACGAAGGTAATATCTCCGATACCGACGTCAAGGCTACCAACAGTCGCGTGGGCGGTATCAGCTCAGCCGCTAGCACAGAAGTGTATTTCACCCGTTGTGTCAATAAAGGCAATGTGGTGTTCAGTGTCTCTGGTGACAGTTCTCACGGTTATGCCGGCGGTATTCTCGGTCAGACAAACAACGCTGTCGTGATTGACGCTTGCGAAAATTACGGCACAATCCAGTCTGATATGTTCACGGCCAGCACTGTGTATATGGGCGCAATCCTTGCCAACGGCAACAACAAGGCAGCCACCATTTCCAACTGCAAGGTTGGTGGCAAAATAGGCCCTCTTACGGAGGATGCAGACCACAAGGTCATCACCCTTACAGCCGAAAACTTCGCCACATATATCTGCATGGCCAAGGCAGGCAGTTGCAAAATAGAAGGAAATGCCTTCGCACAGTAAAATAATCATTTTGTCTCTTGCTGCTGGTGCGGCCCTGATGTTTCAGGGCTGCGCCGGTAGCAAGTCCGACTTCGACAAGTTGAACGCGCAGGCTGCAAAAGAGTATCTGGAGCCCATACGTCCTTTTACGGATGGCAGGAACCCCTGCTGGAACGCGTTCTGCAACCGTTTTATCTACGCTCCGGTATTTGACTTCAAAGCCAAGGAGGGCGCGGTTAAGTATGTCTATACCGTCGTTCGCGACATAGCTGTCAAGGAGGCCGAGGTGCGCGGAGACGACGACACCGAAGCCCAGGAAGCCAAAAAGGACGTTTCCCTCAGCCGGAAAGGCACGCAGAGCTGGACCTTTGCTGCAAAGACAGCTTCGAAGAGCCTGGTTTCCATATGGGACAAAATCCCCGTGGGCAACGTAATCCTTACCGTGGAGGCCTTCGACAAGGACGGAAAGTCTCTAGGCCTGTGCGAGGTGGACCAGGGAAAGAAGGGCATCGTGACGGAGCGCACTTTTATGCGCGATTTTCCCTTTGAGGGCCCCTATTACCCCAACGTGCGCCCCTATCGCGAGGCCGCGCTGATGGGAATGGTGTACATCCACACCATCCCCCAGATCCGCCACTGGATGGATAGCACCGAGCCCGACATGAGCTATAAGCACAACACCTACGCCAACAAGATCATCGGCCGCACGGTGGAAATCGAGTCCAGACTTGCGATGCGCTTTCCCCAGTACCGTGACGAAGCTATCGCAATTGCCAAGGGAGCCGCCGATTTCCTTATCAGTGTCAGCCGTCCCGAGGGTGAAGCCCTTGCCTATTTCCCTCCCACATATTACGGCGGCCTGATAGCCTCCAAGAGGAATATGGACAAGATTCTTCCTATGGACGCCTGCTACTCGGCGGAAGGCTTCCTGGACCTGTATGACGCCTGCGGCGAGAAGAAATACTACGACCAGGCACTCAGGATTGCGGATACTTTCGTAAAACTCCAGCGTGAGGACGGCTCGATGCCTATCAAATGTTTCATCGCTACCGGCGAGCCTGTGAACGAGGTGGGCGCGATGCTGCACCCTGTCCTGCATTTCGCCCGCCGTCTGAACCTGCAGTACGGTGAGACGAAATACGAGCCTATGCGCATCAAGGGGGAAAAATGGATGAAGGAAGTGGCCCTGGAGACCTTCGACCTCACAGGCCAGTTCGAGGACATCAGCGTGGAAGGCCTGGCCCCCTATGCTAACATCACGCAGTGCACGGCCTGTCCCTATGCCTCCTATCTTCTGAGCGGCAATCCTTCCGAGAAGGACATAGCCGACGCGCGCGACCTTATCCGTATGGGCGAAGACCAGTTCGTGCATTGGAAGTCCCTGCCCGGCAAGGACGGCATACGTCCCCTGCCCGGCCCCTGCGTGTTCGAGCAGCTGCGCTACCAAACCCCGGTGAACAATTCCAGCTGCCACGTTGCCAACGCCCTGCTGGACTACTACGAGGTCACCGGCGACCGTCTTGCCTTCGAGAAGGCCAAGGCCCTTGTGGACAACCTCACCCTGTGGCAGTACAACGCCAATGGCCAGACCCCCACGACGATGGACTACCGCAACCCCCGCAAGGACAAGGGCCGCAAGTTCTGGCTGAACTGTTCCGCCTCCACAATCGAACTTTTCCTGAGGATGGCCGACATCGTGGGCGAACCTGAGCTTGAATTCGGTGAATGAAAGACAATTAAAGGAAGAATTTATCAGCAAAATTACTTATGAAATTTGCCAGCCACATTCTTTTTGCCTTGGCCGTTTCGGCGGCGTTTGCCTCCTGCAGCCCTTCTTCCGCGGAAAAAACTCCGTCAATATCGATAAAGCCGACTGTTCTGGAGCAGTTCAGCGCAGAAGGCGGTACGGCCACCTTCAGTGTTGTTGCAAGCGACACTTGGACCGCCTCAGCCCCCGACTGGTTGAGCCTCGACATGGTCAGCGGCGTTTCCAATGAAAACGGCGTCCGTGTCACGATAACGGTTCCTGCAAACGAGACGACGGAGGCCCGCATAGGCAAGATTGTGGCTAAACTTGCGAGTAGCAGCCTGACGGCAGAAATATCTGTCAGTCAGGCCGCCGGTTCTGAGGATCCCGGCCCCGTCAAAGTGTCCCTTACCGGCAAGAAATGCATGGTGATAGCCAATTCGATGGTTTATTACGGTGGTTTTGTGCAGAAGGGCAGCCAGGGCCAGGACGATCCCGGGTTACTTAAGAAACTTCTGGAGGAGCATCACGGCAGCGCCTATGTGGTGGACTGCACGTACGGAAACCATGCCTTGAAGGACTATGCAACCACCGGATGCACCTACTGCAGCTCCGGCGTTGACCACCTGTCCGGCCTGGCTTTTCCGCTGAAGGACTACGATTATGTCTTCCTTTCGGAGGCCGGCAGCAACAACAAGAATTTCCTCACTGACGTGCAGGCCATCGTGAACCGCTTCAAGACGGCCAACCCCGATGTCAAATTCTTCTATATCAACCACGTATATTCTGTGTATAACAGCCACGCCAATATTCTTGACAATCTGAAGACCCTGCGCGAGCAGTACGGTTTTGACA
>R03__coassemble_237_pt1 | contig 34566 bp, 31 predicted proteins | sample R03__metabat2_high_PE_058 | metagenome-assembled genome bin R03 | reverse complement strand
ATATAGCTCGTCATACCTATTTTGTTTCCAATACGCTGCAAATATAATGCTTTTTTGGAAATATTTTTCTATTTTAAAAAATACAAAAAATCTGAAAATTTTGCATAATTTTGTGCTTGTATGAAGTATATTCTATCTATCGACCAGGGTACGACCAGCAGCCGTGCCATAGTATTTGACCACGACGGGAACATCTGCTCCGTGGCACAGAAAGAATTTAAGCAGCATTTTCCCCGGAGCGGCTGGGTGGAGCACGATCCGGAAGAAATCTGGGGCTCGCAGTACGAGGTGATAGCCCGGGCGCTCCGTGCGATGGGCATCGGAGCCGGGGACCTCGCCGCCATAGGCATCACAAACCAAAGGGAGACCACCATAGTATGGGATGCCGCCACGGGAAAGCCCGTCTATAACGCCATCGTCTGGCAAGACCGCCGCACGGCTCAATTCTGCGACAGCCTCAAGGAGAAGACAGACTTTATAAGAAGCAAGACCGGGCTGATTCCCGACGCTTATTTCAGTGGCACCAAGATCAAGTGGATACTCGACAATGTGAGCGGAGCCCGCGAGAAGGCAGAGCGCGGAAAGCTCCTGTTCGGAAACGTTGACGCCTGGCTCATCTGGAATCTTACCGGGGGCCGCGTGCACGCAACGGACGTAACGAACGCCTCCCGCACGATGCTCTTCAACATCCACGACCTGTGCTGGGACAAGGAGCTTCTGGATCTTCTCGACATTCCCGGATGTATGCTCCCCGAAGTGAAGGACAGCAGCGATTCATTCGCCAAGGCGAGCACGGACCTTCTCGCCGGAGTACCCATAGGCGGCGTTGCAGGCGACCAGCAGGCAGCGCTGTTCGGGCAGATGTGCGTTGATCCCGGAGCCATAAAGAACACCTACGGCACCGGATGCTTCGTGATGCTGAACACGGGAAGCACGCCGGTAGTTTCACAAAACAATCTGATTACAACAGTGGCCTGGAAAATCGCGGACCGCGTGGACTACGCCCTCGAAGGGTCGATATACGTCGGGGGCTCGGTAGTGCAGTGGCTTCGCGACGGGCTGGGAATCATCAAATCGTCCTCTGAGGTTGAAGCGCTGGCAGAGAGCGTACCCGATTCCGGAGGCGTTTATCTGGTGCCCGCCCTCACTGGGCTCGGAGCTCCTTACTGGGACCAATATGCCCGCGGAACCATCGTCGGCATCACCCGTGGCACTACGGCCGCCCATATCGCGCGCGCCGCCCTGGACGGGATCGCCTTCCAAACCATGGACATCGCATCGGCAATGGCACGCGACCTTGGCAGGCCGCTGACAGAGCTGAAGGTAGATGGAGGCGCGTCGCGCAACAATCTCCTGATGCAGCGCCAGGCAGATTTGCTGGGGATAGACGTCATCAGGCCCCGGATTACGGAAACCACGGCCCTCGGGGCCGCCCTTCTGGCCGGGCTTTCAGTAGGATTTTGGAATAGTCTCGACCAGCTGCGCTCGCAGTGGCAGCAGGAGCGCAGATTCACACCCGCTCCCGATTCCGACGCTCTCGCAAAGGACAAGAAGGGCTGGGCCGACGCAATGAACAGAACACTTACAAACAAATAACATGGGAAACTGCATCCTGGAATTTTTCGGCACTCTTGTACTGGTGCTTTTCGGAGACGGCGTCTGCTGCGCCTGCTCGCTTAAAAAGTCAAAGGCGTTTGGAGCCGGATGGATAGTCATCACCATCGGTTGGGGCCTTGCCGTGATGATGGGGGCGCTTGTGGCCGGCCCTTCCGGAGGGCATCTGAACCCGGCGGTCACTCTGGGCCTCGCCATAGCGGGGAATTTCCCCTGGACGAAGGTTGCGGGATACATCATAGCACAGATGCTCGGAGGTTTTGCAGGTGCCGTCGTGGTGTATCTCTTTTACCACGAGCACTTCAAGGAGCCGGACGATAGCGCAGTGAAACTCGGAGTGTTCTGCACAGCACCTGCCATCAGAAAGACGTGGAACAATTTCCTCTGCGAGTTCGTGGCGACCTTCATGCTGATGTTTGCGATTCTCGCTATCAACCCGTTCTTCGGCGGCAGCACCGGTCTCGTGCCCATCACCTATGTGATAATAGCCCTGGGCATGTCGCTCGGAGCCACCACCGGCTACGCGATGAACCCTGCCCGTGACCTCAGCCCGCGAATCGCCCATGCCTTGTTGCCCATCCCGGGCAAGGGCGGCAGCGACTGGTCTTACAGCTGGATTCCTGTGGCGGCACCCTCGTGCGGAGCCGCCTGCGCAGCCCTGCTTTGGCTGGCTATGGCACCTTGCTATAATTGATGCTCGCCGCAGGATTTATCAAGGGGCTTGTTTACGCCACCAGAACTTGAATTCCGATTACGACAAGAAGGACGCCGGCGACGATTTTCGCAGGGCGTCCGAATTTTCTGCCGGCGGCGGAGCCGGACAGCATTCCGGCGAGGGCGAAGGCTACCGTGGCAGCGAAGGTGAAAATGCCGAGAAGCCACATTCCGGAGGCTCCTACGGCACAAAGGCCCAGCGACGCGCCTACGGCAAGGGCGTCGATTGAGGTGGCTACGGCGGCAATGAATATGCGGAAAAGGCTGCCCAGGTCGCGGCCCTCTTCCTGTTCTGCGCGTATTGCCTCCACTATCATCTCACCGCCAACATACAGCAGCAGGGCGAAGCCTATCCAGGGACCCACCTTCTGCACGAAGACGCTGATCGCGTCTCCGGCAAGATAGCCACCCAGCAGAAAAGCCGTCTGCACAAAAGATAGAATCAAGCTGACGGAGGCCATTTTGGAAAGCTTGAAGCGCTGCGCTCCGACACTGCCGCTGAGCGTGACGGCAAAAGTATCGATGCTCAAGGACACCGACAGGACTATTATTTCCCAGATGTTCATATCTTGAAAGGCTGGCGTCCCTCAATGGAACGGCCCAGAGTCAAGGAATCCGCGTATTCCAGAGAATCGGAAAATCCCAGACCGCGCGCAATTGCGGTGACGCGCACACCGTAGGATGCTATCTGACGATAGATGTAGAATGAAGTGGTCTCCCCTTCCACGTCAGAGGGAAGGGCCATTATTATTTCTATGGAGGAAGCCTCCAGGCCGGAGGAAAGCATGTTTTTCAGACGCTCACCAAGCTGCGCTATGCCAAGGTCCGACGGCCCCACTCCGTTTATGGGGGATATTATCCCGCCCAGAACGTGGTAGGTGCCCTTGTACTGAAGGGTTTTCTCTATGCACATCACGTCGCCCACGTTCTGCACGACGCATATCTGCAGCGGGTTGCGGGACTTGTCGGAGCAGATGGTGCAGACGGGGACATCGGAAATCATTCCGCAGATGCCGCAGCGGCAGGAATTGTCCCGCAGGTCGTCGATTGCCTTCGTGAAGGCGTGCACCTTCTCCTGCGGCTGGCCAAGAAGATGCAAAGCCAAACGGAGAGCGCTGCGTCCGCCCACTCCCGGCAGGGAGCTGATGGCATCCACAGCGTTCTCCAGTAATTTGGAAGGATAATTCTCCTTGTACAACACTAGCGGGCTTTTCCGTTGGAACCCAGAACGTTGACGATCTTGTGCATGTACAGCTTCTTCATCTCGTCACGGGCGGGACCGAGGTACTTGCGGGGATCGAACTCACCGGGCTTGTCGGCGAACACCTTGCGGACGGCGGCAGTCATCGCAAGACGGCTGTCGGAGTCGATGTTGATCTTGCAGACGGCGCTCTTGGAGGCCTTGCGGAGCTGCTCCTCGGGGATGCCCACTGCATCGGGCAGCTTGCCGCCAAGGGAGTTGATCTGGTCCACATACTCCTGGGGAACGGAAGAGGATCCGTGGAGCACGATGGGGAAACCGGGAAGTTTCTTCTCGATCTGCTTCAGCACGTCGAATGCGAGGGGCGGGGGTACCAGCTTGCCGGTCTTGGGGTCGCGGGTGCACTGCTCGGGTTTGAACTTGTACGCACCGTGGCTTGTTCCGATGGAAATGGCCAGGGAGTCGCAACCGGTCTTCTTGGTGAAGTCGATGACCTCTTCGGGCTTGGTGTAGTGGGATTCCTCTGCGGCAACCTCATCCTCCACGCCGGCCAGAACGCCGAGCTCGGCCTCAACGGTCACGTCATATTTGTGGGCGTACTTGACAACTTTCTTGGTGAGGGCGACATTCTCGTCGTAAGGCAGGGAGCTGCCGTCGATCATCACGGAAGAGAAGCCCATGTCGATGCAGCTCTTGCACAGCTCGTAGCTGTCGCCGTGGTCCAGGTGGAGGCAGATCTGGGGTTTCTTCCAGCCGAGTTCCTTTGCATAGGCGACGGCACCCTCGGCCATGAAGCGCAGAAGGGTCTGGTTCGCATAATTGCGGGCACCCTTGGACACCTGCAGGATGACGGGGGATTTGGTCTCGGCAGCGGCCATGATGATGGCCTGGATCTGCTCCATGTTGTTGAAATTGAAGGCAGGAATAGCATATCCGCCCTTGACGGCCTTGGCGAACATTTCCTTGGTGTTCACCAGACCAAGATCTTTGTAAGATACTTTTGCCATAATTTTATTGTGATAATAAATATTAAGTTTTTTCCAAAAAGTCCGCAAATTTAACTATTTTTGCAGAAATATTCCTAATCGATGGGCAAAAAAGTCATAATATTTTCCGCTCCATCCGGAGCCGGCAAAAGCACGATTGTGAATCATTGCCTCCAACTGTACCCCAATCTGGAATTTTCCGTCTCCGCAACCTGCCGAGCGCCACGCGGGCAGGAAAAGGACGGAGTGGACTACAAATTCATAAGCGCGGAGCAGTTCAGCCGCCTCGTACGGGAAGATGCGTTCGTGGAATGGCAGCAGGTGTACGAAGGCTGCTGCTACGGCACGCTGAAAAGCGAAGTGGAGCGCATCTGGGCCAAGGGCAACGTCATCATTTTCGACGTGGACGTCAAGGGCGGAGTGAACCTGAAGAAATATTTCGGCGACAAGGCCCTGTCCGTGTTCATCCAGGCTCCGTCCCAGGAAGTCCTGCGCCAAAGGCTGCTGGGCCGCGGCACGGACTCCCGGGAGGCCATAGAGATGAGGCTGGCCAAAGCCGCGGAGGAAACGGCCTACGCCGCCGGAAAATTCGACCGCACACTGGTCAACGACGACCTGGGGGCCGCTTTCAGCGAAGCAGAATCAATAATTTCAGACTGGTTGGGCAAATAAATCTTCTTCGCGATGGAAAACAGACAGGAAAACAGATACACGGCCCTTGCAGTCATAAGCTGCATCTGCCTTGTAGCCTCCAACCTGTTTGAAACCAAAATTTTCCCGGCCGGACCCCTCACCCTTACGGGAGGTTTCCTGATTTTCCCCATATCCTATATAATAAACGACTGCCTGACGGAAATCTACGGTTTGAGAAGGGCGCGCTTCGTGATACTGCTGTCCTTCGCCGTGAACGCGGCTTTCGTAGGCGTGGCACAGCTGGTGCGCATCCTTCCCTGCACGGACTACTGCGCCGCGCAGCCGCATCTGGACTATCTTTTCGCCGCCGACCTGCGGATCACCCTTGCCTCGATGGCAGCTTTCGTCTGCGGCTCGCTGACAAACTCGCTGGTTATGGACAGGATGAAAAGGAAGCAGGGCGTCAAAGGCTTCGGCTGGAGGGCCGTCCTGTCGTCCCTTGCAGGCGAAGGGGTGGACTCCCTGATTTTCTTCCCCATAGCCTTCCGGGGCATAGGAATGAAGAACATCGCCGTCATAATGCTTACGCAGATAGCCCTGAAGGTGCTGTACGAGGTGATTGTACTCCCCATAACCGCCGCATATGTGCGACGCATAAGAAACGAAAACAACACAACATTATAATTTTATGGCAAAAACTCAAACCAACCAGGCAATCTACGACGCCCGCACCCTGGGCCGTCCCAGAATGCTTCTGCTGGGCTTCCAGCACATGTTCGCGATGTTCGGAGCCACGGTACTCGTGCCCGCTCTGACAGGTCTGTCCGTAAGCGCCACCCTTTTGTTCGCGGGTCTTGGCACACTGCTCTTCCACCTTCTCACCAAGATGAAGGTTCCCGCATTCCTCGGATCCTCCTTCGCCTTCATCGGAGGCTATGCCGCCGTCGTGGCGATGGGCGCCGAATACGGAATGGAGCAGGCAGCATCCCTGCCCTACGCCTGCATCGGCGTGTTCTGCGCAGGCCTTATGTACTTCATCCTGGCCGCCTGCTTCAAGGCGTTCGGAGTGAAGAAGGTGATGAAATACTTCCCTCCCGTTGTAACGGGCCCCATCATCATCGCCATCGGCCTCACCCTGTCAGGCTCCGCCATCAACAACTGCACCACCAACTGGTGGATAGCCCTTCTTGCCATCCTTATAATCATCGTCTGCAACATCTGGGGCAAGGGTATGATAAAGATCATCCCCGTGCTTCTGGGCGTAGTGGGCTCGTACATCGTGGCCGCCTGCTGCGGCTGTGTGGACTTCGCTCCCGTGAAAGAGGCCGCCTGGATAGGCGTTCCCTTCCAGATGCAGAACACCGCCTTCGCCGTGTTCTCCAACCCCAACTGGGGCCTTGTGGTGACCGCCATCATCACAATCCTTCCCATCTCTCTGGCCACGATGATAGAGCATATCGGTGACATGTGCGCCATCAGCAGCACCACCGGCATCAACTATCTGGAGGATCCCGGTCTGCACCGCACCCTGATGGGCGACGGTCTCGCGACGGCTCTCGCTTCCCTCTTCGGCGCCCCCGCCAACACCACCTACGGAGAGAACACCGGCGTTCTGAACCTCACCAAGGTCTTCGACCCCAGGGTGATCCGCATCGCGGCAGTCCTTGCCATCGTCTTCTCCTTCTGCCCGAAGTTCGCGGCCTGCGTAGCCGTGATGCCCGCAGCCACCATCGGAGGCGTTTCCCTGGTGCTCTACGGTATGATTTCCGCAGTCGGCGTGCGCAACCTCGTGGAGAACAAGGTGGACCTCACCTCCTCCAGGAACCTCATCATCGCCGCCCTCATCCTCGTTCTGGCCATCGGCATCAACTACGGCCCCGGCGCCATCAAGTTCACAGTGGGCGCCACTACGATAGCCCTCTCCGGCCTTGCCGTGGCGGCTCTCGTGGGCATAATCATCAACGCCATCCTTCCCGGCAAAGACTACGAGTTCGGATCCAACGAAAGGGCAGACGTTTCCGTCAACTTCGGCGACAGCACCACCAGCTCATACGAAAACAAATAACAACCTAATAACAATTCAAAACACAATGAAAAAAACATTCATCATTCTCGCTGCCGCAGCTATGTTCTTCGGCAGCAACGCAATTGCTCAGGAAAAGAGCACAACGTGCAACGGGGCCACCAACCTGCAGATTTTCCACGACTTCGCAGCTGACCGCCAGTACTGCACCGCAACCCTCGAAGGCTTCTATATGGATCCCTGGGGTGACACCTTCTTCTTCATCGACTACGACTTCACTGACAAGGAGACCCGCAATCAAGACGTTTATGGTCCTATGGGAAGCTATATGGAGATCGCCCGTTCAATCAACTTCTGGCAGAACAGCGCTCTCGGAGCCCTCAGCGCACACGTCGAGTACAACGGCGGCGTAGGCTTCGGCGCCAAGAACTGGCTCTTCGGTGTCAACTACGGCCTGCACTCTGCAGACTTCAAGAACATCTTCACCTTCGAACTGATGTACAAGACCTTCGACAAGAACGCCGCCTCCTCCAACTGCCCTCTGCAGTTCACCTTCGTGTGGGGTATGGACGACCTCTTCGGAGTGAAAGGCCTTCGTTTCAGCGGCTTCGCCGACATCTGGGGAGAGAATGTAGTCAACTTCATGGAAGGCGGCGACAAGACCGCCAAATACGTCTTCATCTCCGAGCCCCAGCTGTGGTACAACGTCGGCCAGCATTTCGGCTGCAAGAACCTCAACATCGGCGGCGAGGTCGAGCTTTCGGCCAACTTCGCGGGCTACAACGGCTTCAAATGCCGTCCCTGCCTCGGTGCAAAATGGGTATTCTAATTCCTAAACCAACAATAACAACATGAACGCAAAAATCGCAAAGCTTTTCGGCTTCGATCCCGCAAAGCACTCCGTCAAGACCGAAATCATCGCAGGTCTGACAACGTTCCTCACGATGGCGTACATCCTCGCCGTCAACCCCGGCATCTTCAGCAACATTGAAGGAATGCCCAAAGGCTCTGTCTTCACAGCCACCGCACTCGCGGCAATCGTGGGTACCCTCGCGATGTCGCTCTACGCAAAGAAGCCCTTCGGACTTGCTCCCGGTATGGGCCTCAACGCATTCTTCGTGTTCACCGTGTGCCTCGGTATGGGCTACAGCTGGCAGTTCGCTCTGACAGCCATCCTCATCGAAGGCGTGATTTTCATCATCCTTTCCGCGACAAAGGTGCGTGAAGCCATCGTGAACGCCATCCCTGCCACCCTGAAAAACGCCATCGGCGCCGGCATCGGCCTGTACATCGCCTTCATCGGCATGCAGAGCGCCGGCATCATCGTGGACAACGGCGCCACCCTCGTGGGACTCGGCGACCTTGGCAGCATGACCAGCATCCTGTTCATCATCGGTCTTCTGATCACCTCCATCCTGGTGGTTCTGAAGGTGCGCGGCGGCATCCTCATCGGCATGCTGGCCACCACCCTCATCGGCTGGCCCATGGGCGTGACCAACTTCACGGGCGTCATCTCGATGCCCGAGAGCATCGCTCCCATCTTCTGCCAGTTCGAGTGGAGCCAGGTTCTGTCCTGGGACATGTTCATCGTAGTGTTCACGTTCCTGTTCATCGACATGTTCGACACCATCGGAACAGTTGTGGGCGTATCCGTCAAATCCGGAATGATCGACAAGGACGGCAAGGTTGACGGCATCAGCAAGATCCTGATGGCCGACGCAGTTGCCACCACAGCCGGCGCCTGCTTCGGTACCTCCACCACCACCACCTACATCGAGAGCGCCAGCGGCGTCGCCGAAGGCGGCCGCACAGGCCTCACCGCCTTCTTCATCGCCCTCGGTTTCGCGGTGGCCCTCTTCTTCTCCCCCATCTTCCTCGCCATCCCCGGTGCCGCCACCGGCGCTGTGCTCGTGGTAGTGGGCGTGATGATGATGTCCCCCATCACCAAGGTTGACTGGAACGACTACTCCGAGGCCATCCCCGCATTCATCACCGCCGTGATGATGCCTCTGTCCTACTCCATTGCCCACGGCATCATGCTGGGTATGATTTCTTACGTGCTCATCAACGCCATTTCCGGCAAGGTAAAGAAGATCAGCCCCGTAATGTGGGTTCTGGCAGTCCTGTTCATCCTCCGCTACATTTTCCTGTAGCCTCACAGGCTTTGAACGAAAGTTTGCGTAATCTGCGACACTGTTCGCAGATTACGCAACTTTTTTTTGCAAAAATTCATTACCTTTGCCGCCATGATCGGAACTGAAGACTTTTCGCGTCTGGAAATAAGTCTGGGCGCCTGCATAAACAACTACAGATATTATCGTTCGCGGCTGAAGGATTCCACCAAACTGCTCGTGCTGGCGAAGGCCAACGCATACGGCCACGGCGCGGCCCAGTTCGCGCGGGTGATGGAGCAGCAGGGAGCCGACTATCTGGCAGTAGCCTATCCGGTGGAGGGAATGGAACTGCGCAATGCCGGCGTGCATCTTCCCATATTGGTGCTCAGCGGAGGCACGGACTTCTTCGACGAGATGATAGACTTCCGTCTGGAGCCGGCAGTGCCCAACATGTACACCTTGAAGGTACTGCTGGAGGTGTTGCGCCGCAGAGGCGAGACTGATTACCCCATCCACATAAAGCTGGACACGGGAATGCACCGCCTCGGCTTCATGAGTTCGGAAATAGACGAACTGGCCGCCTTCCTGCCGGGTTGCCGCGAGGTGAAGGTGAAGAGCATCTATTCGCACCTTGCCACGGCCGACGATCCTTCGATGGACCGCTATACCCTGGCACAGATAGAAATGTTCCGCCGCAACGCGCCCCGCATCAGCGACGCCCTCGGCTACAAGCCGATGTATCACATTCTGAACACCGCCGGCATCGAGAGATTCTCGCAGTACCAGTTCGACATGGTGCGTCTGGGGATAGGAATATACGGAGTCAGTTCCTTCAGCAGCGAGCATCTTCGCTGCGCCGCCTCATTCAAGTGCAAGATACTGCAAATCAAGACTTTGAAACAGGGAGACGGTGCCATAGGCTACTGCCGCAACGGACAGATCAGCGAAGAAGGCACTGTGATTGCCACAATCCCCGTCGGTTACGCCGACGGCATAGACCGCAGGTTGGGCGGCGGCAATTTCTCCTTCAGCCTGAACGGCCACAGAGTCCCCACAATAGGCAACATCTGCATGGATATGTGCATGCTGGACATCACCGGAGTGGATGCCCGCGTGGGAGACACCGTCACGATATTCGGAGAAGACCCCACGGCCGCCGAGATTGCCCACAAACTGGGCACCATCCCCTACGAGATATTCACAGGGGTTCCGCGCCGTATAGAAAGGATAGTTACAGAATAATCTTCCGGACCTCAGCGTCCCTTGTACATATCCTCGTAGTACTTCAGATAGTCTCCCGAGGTGACGTTGTCCATCCAGTCCTGGTTCTCAAGATACCACTTTACGGTTTTCTCTATACCTTCCTCAAACTGGAGCGAAGGCTCCCATCCTAATTCCCTCTGGAGTTTGGAAGAGTCGATGGCATAGCGCAGGTCATGGCCGGCGCGGTCCGTCACGTAGGTTATGAGGTCCATATCCTCGCCTTCCTTGCGGCCGAGGAGCCTGTCGACCGTGTTGATGAGCACCTTAATGATGTCTATGTTCTTCCACTCGTTGAAGCCGCCGATATTGTACGTCTCTGCAATCCTGCCTTCGTGGAAAATAGTGTCGATTGCCCTCGCGTGGTCCTCTACGTACAGCCAGTCGCGCACGTTTTCTCCCTTGCCATACACAGGCAGGGGTTTACGGTGGCGGATATTATTGATAAACAATGGAATAAGCTTCTCCGGGAACTGATAGGGACCGTAGTTGTTGGAGCAGTTCGTAACTATCGTGGGCATCCCGTATGTGTCGTGGAAGGCGCGCACGAAGTGGTCCGAGCTGGCCTTGGCGGCGCTGTAAGGGCTGTGGGGCTGATATTTGAGGTCTTCGGTGAAGAACTTTTCGCCGTAGGCCAGGTGATGCTCTCCACTGCTGGCCCTTGTGGTGAAGGGGGGCTCGATGCCCTCGGGGTGGGTCATCTGCAGGGCGCCGTAAACCTCGTCCGTGGAAATATGGTAGAAACGCTTGCCCTCCCATTTCTCGGGCAGGCTCTCCCAGTAGAGTTTTGCGGCCTGCAGCATGCTTAGGGTGCCCATCACGTTGGTCTGCGCGAAAGTGAAGGGATCCTTGATGGAGCGGTCCACGTGGCTCTCGGCGGCAAGATGGATCACCCCGTCCACCCTCTCGTCCTGCATCAGCTTATAGACGCCGTCAAAGTCGCAGATGTCCATTCTGACGAACTTGTAGTTGGGCTTGTCCTCGATGTCCTTGAGGTTCGCGAGGTTGCCGGCATAGGTGAGCTTGTCCAGATTGATTATATTGTACTGGGGATACTTGTTCACGAAAAGACGCACTACGTGGCTGCCTATGAATCCGGCTCCGCCGGTGATTATGATACTCTTCATTGCGCTAATGTTGTACTTGTGATTTCCTGTTTGCATTCGTCTATGACCTTCAGCAGGTACTGGCCGTACTGGTTCTTCAGCATGGGAGCGGCCAGTTCCCTCATCTTGTCTTCGCTTATCCAGCCGTTGCGGTAGGCTATGCCCTCCAGACAGGCTATTTTCAGGCCCTGACGCTTCTCTATGACCTCCACAAAGGTGCTGGCCTCGGACAGGGAGTCGTGCGTGCCAGTGTCCAGCCAGGCGAAGCCGCGTCCGAATACCTGCACCTTCAGCTCGCCGTCCTGCAGGAACTGCTGGTTCACGGTGGTGATCTCCAGCTCGCCGCGGGCGCTGGGCTTGATGTGTTTTGCCACGTCCACCACCTTGTTCGGGTAGAAGTACAGGCCCACTACGGCATAGTTGCTCTTGGGCTCCTTGGGTTTCTCTTCTATGGAAAGGCAGTTGCCCTGCTTGTCGAACTCGGCCACACCGTAACGCTCCGGGTCGCTCACCCAGTAGCCGAACACCGTAGCCTTGGCGTTCTGCTCCGCATCGCGCACGGCACTGCGCAGAAGCTGCGTGAAGCCGCTGCCGTGGAAGATGTTGTCTCCCAGAACAAGGCAGGCGCTGTCGCTCCCGATGAACTTTTCGCCGATTATGAAGGCCTGCGCCAGACCGTCCGGGCTGGGCTGCTCGGCATACTCGAAATGCACGCCGTAGTCCGAGCCGTCGCCAAGCAGGCGCTGGAAACCGGGAAGGTCGTAGGGCGTGGAAATTATCAGGATGTCCCTGATGCCGGCAAGCATCAGCGCGCTGATGGGATAATACACCATAGGCTTGTCGTAGATGGGCAGCAGCTGCTTGCTGACGCCTTTTGTGATGGGATACAGACGGGTGCCGGATCCGCCGGCGAGGACTATGCCTTTCATATTTTTCGAATTACGGTCTTATGATTTCGCAAATATAAGAATTTTAGCGAAAAAAAGATGTAACTTCGCGCTATGATTAGCGAGAACATAGAAAGAATACGCAAAACTCTGCCCGGCGGGGTGAAGCTTGTGGCCGTTTCCAAATACCGTCCAGTGGAACAACTCCTGGCGGCGTACGATGCCGGCCAGAGGGCATTCGCCGAGAACCGCCCCCTGGAATTCCAGGCCAAGGTCGGGGCTCTTCCGGAGGATATCGAATGGCATTTCATAGGTCATCTGCAGACAAACAAGCTGAAATATGTCCTGCCGTATGCAAGCCTTGTCCACAGCATCGATTCGGAGCATCTTCTGGACGCGGTGCAAAGATGGTGCAACGCAAATGACATGTGCGTGAATGTCCTGCTGGAAATGCACATCGGGTGCGAAGACACAAAGCAGGGAATGGACGAGAAGGAGATTTTCGACATTCTGCGAAGGAAAGACAAGTGGCCATACGTGCGCATCTGCGGCCTTATGGGAATGGCCTCGCACACGGACGACGAAGATGCAATCCGCGCGGACTTCGAGCGCATACGCAAGTGCTTCGAAGCGGCACGCAGCCTGGAGGGGGCAGGCGAAGAATTCCGCGAGCTGTCCATAGGGATGTCGGACGACTACCTTGTAGCCCTGGACTACTCCCCCACGATGGTCCGCATCGGTTCCGCAATATTCAACGAATAAAACAGACGCAAATATGAAAAAACTGCTCACTCTCATCTTCCTGGCCGCACTGATTTCCTGTGCCCAGACCCCGGTGCCAGAAATGGACTCTTCGGATTTCGTACAGATTTCAGAGGCCGTGCCCGACGCGATTCTGGAAATCCGATACTTCAGCACCTATAACTTCATCGGCGAGCGCATAGACGGCTACGAGGCCCCGGTGGCGCTGCTCACCAGGGAAGCCGCCGCAGCGCTCAAAAAGGCCAGCGACAATGTGATGCAGAGAGGCTACCGCCTGAAAATCTTCGACGCCTACAGGCCCCAGATGGCCGTGGACCACTTCAAGCGCTGGGCCCTCGACGTGGACGACGTGCGGATGAAAGAGTACTTCTACCCCGAAGTGGACAAGTCGCAGCTCTTCAATCTCGGCTTCATCTGCGGTCGCTCCGGACATTCGCGCGGCAGCACGGTGGACCTCACGCTCCTGGACATGGCCACGGGGCGCGAAGTTGACATGGGCGGCGTCTTCGACTGGTTCGGAGAGCGTTCCCATCCGGACTACGAAGGCATCACACCCAAGCAGAAGGCTCTTCGCGGCATCCTGCGCGATGCAATGCTGGAGGCCGGTTTCAAGCCCCTCGACACCGAATGGTGGCACTACACCCTGCGCGACGAGCCCTTCCCCACCACCTATTTCAATTTCCCCGTCACGATGTAGCCCCGAGGGCCGCCGCAAAGGCCCGAAACAACGAAACACCCTTGCGTATGGCAGACTTAAGGGGGAGGCTCCGCCGCTTCAGCGGTGGAGGGGAGATGCCTAGCATCCCCGTCTGCCGTGGCAAGGGTGTTTCGTCTCGGGCCTTTGCGTACTTTCCTGATATCGATTGGCTCAGGCCTTTGTGGCCAGGGTTATTCCCGGGGTTCGTCGGTCCAGTCGTAGTAGTCCAGCCAGCCTTTGGTATTGAAATCGGAGAAGAGCGTGCAGTCGTGCAGGCGCACATAGCCCTTCGCCGCATCCACCACGAATGCACCGCCTTCGTTTCCGCCGCTGCCGAAGCCATCTACGGACATGTTGGTTTCGCCACTCCAGCAGTACACCCCATAATGCAGTTTGGGCGGGATGCTCTGCACGAAATGCACGAAACGTTGTCCGGGATTTTCCTGCAGCCAGTCGAAATATGAAGTGCTGAAATCGGATGCGCAGCAGGAGCGTACCTTGCCATAGCCGTCGCTGTACGAAGGACCGGAAAAGCCTCCGAGGCGCAGCGTATATGCCGCATTCCAGTCTTTCTTCAGATAGTTTTCATATATGTTGCGGCCGATTTCCATGCGGTCGCTGCGGCTTGCCTGAAGGATGCAGTCGTAGAGCGGCGCCGCGAAGTCCAGCCAATAAGTGGCTCCGTCGTCGCTTTCGTCCGCCCACAGGCCCATGGCAAGATGGCACACCACGTCCAGGTTCACGCCGACGCTGCCGAAGGCATTGCCGCTGCGCTTGTGCTTGAGGTTCAGCGTGACACTTTTACGCCCGTAGATCATCCAGCTGGGATCGTCCACCTGTCCGGGAGCCACAATGGATGCCTTCAGCACGCCGTCTGAGGCCGACAGAATGAGGTCGCCTTCCGAAGAAGAAGCCCCGTACACGCAGCCGGGATACCTGTCGGTGAATTTCTTGAATATGACAGTCGGCGTGTTCAGAGCAGGACTCACTCCGGCCCAGTTGTGGAAAGTGTCGTAGCCCAGTCCCGACACGGAGGGCTGCAAAAGAGTGACAGGCGCCCTGCCGCAGCGGGCGGGAAGGACGGACAAGTCAAGGGCCGACAGCAGTTCGTCCCGGCTGGAAGATGCCGGATAAGCATATATGTGACCGATGCCCGATGCCCCGGTGTCAGTGGTATAGAACCTTCCGCTTCCCTTTCCGGACGAAGACATCGACACACTGGGCGAAAAGTATTTGCTTCCGTCCGTATAGACAGTGCCGTTGTGCGTACCGATGCAGACGTGTGCCTTAGTTACGGAAGAAGCGTTGAACGAATAATTATCGAAGGTCAGAGGATTGCCTTCCTCGTCCACGTAAGTCAGAGAATATGAAGTATCGAAACCTATTGCTTCCAGGGTGTAGGCAGCCTTGTCGAACTGCACCAAAGGGGACTTGATTGTGAAATCTATGGGATAACTCTCGTCCGCATAATCTTCAAAGCCCGCATAAAAGTACGTCGTGCCGGCCTCGAAGCATCGCAGGTGCACCAGTATTGCACTGCCGTCATCGTCATCCGGCTCCCACATCACTTCACACAGTCCGTTATAATCATAGGTCCACTCCGATTCGTTGATCCGGCTTCCCTCGCTGTCATACAGGTCAAAGACAGGCTCATTGCGACCCTTGAGCCGGAAAGTCGCCACCTGTCCGGCATAAGCGGACACAGCTCCGTCCACCCAATAGGAGCAGCAACCTGTGTTAACAACCGTAAGGACAGCGCTGATATCCAAACCACTGCCGTTGATGTCACGCACAGTGAAAGGGATGTCATAGGTGAACGGGCTGGGATCTTTTATCGTGAGGCGGAATTCCTGATTGTTGTAAGTGCCTCTGAGATCCGGATCCACAAAGCCCTCGGTTTCGACCACAAGGTCCATTCCCCTGAGCTGCAGGTTACGGCGCAAGCTGCTGTAATCGAAATCCACCGTACCGTCAACTGCCGCCAGACTATTCACTCCCTCCACCTTGCAATACACCATCATTCCCTGCTCATCTTCGTCGTCGCCCCACATGTCGGGATTGGTGGTGACCGTCATCCTCTCTCCCCAGGTCACTTCATTGGTATACCAGTTGCGCACTCCCCACAGAATCCTTATGTCACTGCTGCTCCCCGGCTCCACCTTCCACGTGCGGGCAGTAAGGCAGCCCTCTTCCGTCAGGCAGAAGCGCAGTTCGTAGGAGCAGTTGCGCAGTATGGCGCAGTCGGAGGTGTCGTCTCCGCCCAGCATGCAGCGGTAAGTGACATTGCTGTAGTGCTTCATCTCCCCTCCGGCGGCATCGCGGGCATTTATGTCGGCGGTCACCTCCAGATAAGCGAGGCGATTGCCGTCGCACTCGCAGAAATTGGACGGAATCTTGTCATCCGGCGATTCTATCTCGTCCAGGTTCTCGCTCCTGTTCTCGGGAACGTACAGAATGATGCTTCCGCCTCCGTTGAGGGTGGCAAGATCGCTCTCGGAGGCATAATCCTGGCTGTCCTGGACCTCGTCGTCACAGTAGGATATGGAGCTGTCGGGATCGAAAGGATACAGCAGAGCATGAGGCTTTCTTACCGTCATCGACTTGATGCGGACGGTCTTGTCCGCAAGGGCGGTTTTGTCCAGGCTGACGCAGTAGCGGGCATACAGCCTCTCCAGCGGCAGGCACAGCTGGTCGTCTCCCGTCACGGTATAGCCCAGGACCATCGCCGCCATGGGAATGTTGCTTCTGTGTCCTTCTATTGCTATCGTGGAATTCAAAAGGTCTTCTTCGCTGTCAAAATCCAGGGTTTCGTTGGCAATTGCATAAAAATCGTACACTTCCCCTATGCGGGCGCGAAGGGACGGAATTTCTTCGTCATCCCCCCCTCCCGTCAAGGTCTGTACGTATTCCCCGTCCTTGAAGACATACACTTCATAATCATCTATATCGTCTTCCCAACTGCAGTTGGACAGAAAAGACGATTTGGTGGAGGCATTTTTATCGCCTCCCGAAGCATCGCATTTCAGTCTGATTGTAACGGGGGCGTCATATTCGGGCGAGATGGGCGTCTGTATTGCAGTGCAGGAGGCGATCAGGGCGCACAGCGGTATGAAAATGTACTTTTTCATGGTTTTTCGTTTCTGATGTCATTGTCTAAAAGGTCTCGCAAATGTTCCCGCCCTGCTCCCAGGGGAGCACCTCCACGGACACGTCGATGTCGAAATTGAAGGCATAGGAGGGAATCGTGACCACCAGGTTGTTCTTTTTTCCCTGCTTCAGGCGGAAGGTGCCTGTCTTTGTGAACGTGACGCTACGCCCGCCTTGCGAGAGCGTGTAAGTCACTTCCAGAGTGTATGCAAGGCTCGGATTGAAATACTCCGTGCACGAGGGTTGAAGGGTATGGCTGCCATACCACGAAGAAGCCTCGGCAAAACTCCTCGTGGTAGAATCCCCTTCGCCGTCGGACCAGCTTTGGCTGTGCAGATAATAATAGCCGCCGCCTCCGCCCCTCAGCTTCACCGCGTTCGCATCAATACTGCATAGGCAGCCGTCGGGAGCGACGAGGGTTATGGTCCCTACCTTCGCCGTTATATGCTCGAAACAGAGGCTGTTGCTTGTCTTGTAGGATGGAGACTCACAGCTGGCAACCACTATGTCGGCAGTGTTCTCTTTGTCCAGATGGACGCGGGTTTGGGATACGCCGCTCCCCAGAATCCTGGCGTTCGAGGCATAGAAATGATACTGTGGGTCATCTGAGGGCCAGTATCTGCCACCGGTAAAAACGCCGTCCGACTGCGAAAACAGGACATCGGCAAAAGCGCCTCCGTCTGTAACAGGAGACCAGTCGCTGCCGCTGAAGCAGGAGCAGCGGAACGAAGTCAGTGTCACAACATCCGCCTTCGTCGGCGGCAGAACGAAACTGACGGGGACTTTCATCGGCACAGGCAGCTGCTCCTTGCCACAGGAGCAAAAGAGAAGCGCGCCCATACCTATGGCACAGGAAAAACAAAAAAAGAAGAACGGACGCGCTCTCATGGCAGAAAAAATTTTCACAGTGAAACTTCCTGGGTTTCCTCGCCCCATTCATTCACGCTGACCGAAAATGAAATGGTCTTGGCGTCGTTGTTGGGAAGCACAAGGAAGACAGTGGACTTCTTGCCGGCTGAAACGGATTGGATGGAAACGCCGCTGCACGAATAGTCCGCAATCTTCCTGGTGCATCCGGAATCCATATACGTACTCCACGAAACACTGATGGCGGGAGTGCAGGGAACCGCCGTCACATTGCCTCCGACCGAAGTGTAAGTGGAGTGGTCGGATACGGCTGAAGCATTTCCCTTGCCTATGGGGGTTGCCGCCGACAGAATCTGGACAGGAGCATCGGAGCTGCCTGCTGTGGTCCAACTGCCGGATGAAAATGAATATGTTCCACCGCTTTTCACGGTGCAGGATATGGAGTTCAGCTTGTAATAGGCGTTTTCATCGCTGCCTTTCACCTTGAAGTCCAACAGCGACAGAATATGGTCGAAGGAAAGTGATACGGAGGAAGCCGTGGCGCTCACGCCACTCTTGGAAGCGACGACAAGATCTGTTTGATTGTCAGACGCATATGTAATTGAAACCGAGCCACCGGACACTGTTATCGCCTGGCTTTTGGGATACACGGCATAGAAATTCATGCTGCCGGACGCGGGGTAATAATAAGGGGACGCGGAAACGAAGCAGTCCGTGGTGTAATTCCACCCGCAGTTGAACAGTGTGGTGTAAGAGAGCGAGTCATACTCCACTCCCGCGCAGGCAAAGCCGCCCGAGGTCAGAGAGGCGGCAGTAGTCTGGGTAACTGTCTTGGTTTCGACACGTAGCACCGGGCTGTCGCATACAAATGTAATCGGAGCGGTCTGCCCTGCGAGGGCCTCAGTTTCAGGCACGATGCCTGTCTGGTTCTTGCTGCAGGCAGCCAGCGCAGATGCGGCAGCAAGGGAAAGGATAATTGTTTTTTTCATAAAAGTAACTTTGTGTTTGAGTTAATAATCTTCATCGTTGCAGCTGCTTAGAGCATACCTTTTTATCAGGACGGAGATCTCCGGGTCCAGATTGCCGCGATGGACGAACTGAGGGTCCAGCCGGCAGGAGGTCAGATAACATTCCACGGCCTTCGCCTCGTCCTGCAGCCTGGAATGCAGAATGGCGCTCAGATAACAGCAGGAGGCCGTGCGCGGCAGTTTGTCCAGAATCGCAAGGGCGCTGTAGTTGCGCTCCAGAGCGCAATAAGCCACGGCGGTGTTGTAGTCCGCATAAGGAGCCAGCAAGTCGGCCGCCCTGTCGTAATCCCGGTCACGTATCGCCTGCACGCCGCTCATATAGACGCTGTCCGGCTCGGTGGTGACCATTGTATCCTTCAGCATTCCTCGGCGGTGCATATGGAAACACAGGTTCACCCTGCGGAGCTTCGGATACAGCCGCTCGCGCACGGAGGGATACCATTCCTGCCGCTTCATCGCACTCTCCCTCAAGTCGGGATCGCTTTCTTCGCACAGGGTCATATAGTTGTCCTTCTGGGTAAAAGTGAGGACACTGTCCACATCCACAAGGTATCCGAGGTACTCCCAATCCTCCGGCAACAAGCGCGCGACGGTCTTTATGGGCGGGATTCCCGCTTCATCCTCCTGCAGATTCACGGAGCCGTCAATATTCAAAACAACTCCCCTGTCCCTTACCAGAGAATCACGATATTCCTGCAGCATCGCCTGCACGATGCGGCGCATGGCATCGGAGCGTCGGGCGGAAAGCGCGGCATTGTAGGAATAGCCCCCTTCCGGCGAAGCCGATGCCGACACAACTATGCTGTCCAGGCAAAAGTCCTTGTTTTCCAATACATTCCATAATTTTGCGCGGATACAGGAAAGTTCCGTCTCGTTGTCATCCAGAAAGGGGTCGAATTCCACGCGGCCGCTGCGGAACGATATGGAATAGCTGCAGTCCGCGCGGGCCTTGCGCTCCACGACTTTTGTCAGATAACGCGGGGCGGGGTCCACGAGCGCGGACAGGGAACTTATGAAGAAGGTGAGCGGTTCGCTGGCGGGAATCCTGTACACCGGAGCGGCCTGCTCGAAAATCTCGCCGGACAGCACTATGTCCACCTTGCGAAGGCCGGGCCTCGTGGCTACGGTCTGCACATAATTGTACACATAGTCTCCGCCTTCGGTGACAAGAATCGTGTCCAGCCGAACACCGTCCCGGAGAATCGGAGCCTTCACATAGCGGCGGAACTTCTCCGACATCCTTGCCTTGCGTCTCTCGTTGACGTTCTTGCTGAATTTATTGGTGTAGTGGTCTATCGCGCGTGCCTCGTCCACCCCGAACACGGAATGGAATTCCTCTTCGGCAACAAGACTGGAATCGCACTTGAAGGCATACAGGGCCGGGATATTACGCCTTATGAATATCTCCAGCTGCCGCTGGCGGATGAACTTCGTGGTGTCGGAAATTATGCTGTCCACAAAACGCCGGTAGTGCTGGTATCCGCGCAGCTGACGGCGGCGGTAATCCTTTCCCGTCACCAGAATCTTGTCCAGTGCCACGCTGTCCCCCATCATATACAGGACGGGGCTGTAGCGTATCTGCCACCGGCTGTCCTGCATCTGCGAGGGAACGGTTATCCGGAAAGCTATGTCCACCTGACCGCCCCTTTCGGCGATGTTTCTGAACCTGGCCGAAACATATGAAGCGTCCAGTACCTGACTGGCCACCATCTGTCCGTCATCGTCCCTTATGGCCTTCATCACAATGACGTCCCTTCCGTCCAGATTCCTGATCACGAGCGTGTCCCTTTTCGGAGCGGACATTCTCCTGTCTTCCGGAAACACATCCTCACGAAGCGACAGGGCAGCCTTCGGCTGCGTATGTTTCAGTTCCTGCAGTCTGGTCCTTGCAGAGCAGGACGGAAGCAGGACAACAATGGCGATTGACGCATATTTTAACGCAGTTCCTTTCATCGGATCAACTTTTTTGCAAAGCTATCCCGTGATATCCGTGTAACGAAAAAACAAACGTTTAATTGAAAAAATCGGCTTCCCAGATATCCAGGAGGCCGATTTACAAAACAAAAAAATACCAAAAAACAGAAAAAACAACCTGCACCGTCGGTGCAGGTTGCTGTCAGTCAATGAGTTATAAAATTATCCGTTTAAAATGGAAATCCGGAAAAATCACCCCACAAGCCACACCAGCACGTGACGGTCGAAGGTCATGTACTCCAGCTCGAAGTCCTCTTCGTAGCCGTCCTTGTGGATGAAAGTGGCTTCCAGTTCGCCCTCGCGGCGCACGGAAAAATGCTCCACCTCTATCTGTTCCGCGAAGTCCACCCTGTTGATGCTCATTCTCTTGAAGATAGCCTCCTTGGCGCACCAGTAGATTGCCAGCTGGTCGTTCTTTTCCTTCTTGTCGTCCTCCAGGTCGTCTATCTCGTCCTCGCTGAGGGCCTTCTTCTCCACTGCGGAGAAATCCCTGTCCAGGGACTCCACGTCGATGCCCAGATCCTCGTCGGGATGCAGGATTATGGCCACGTACTTCTCCGTGTGGGTGATGCTGATGTTCGTGGCTTCGTTCTCGATGTAGGGCTTGCCGTTGTCGTGATGGTTCAGATACACCTTTTCCTCGAAGGCCGTATCCAGAAGGGCGCGCACGGCGAGTTTCTGCCTGCGCATCGATTCGCTGCGCTGCATCTGGATTTCCTCCAGCTCGTCCGTGGGCACGGAGCACATCTGCAGCAGTTCCTGCTCCGTTTCAGTTATCTGCCAGAGTAGAATCTCGGCCTTGTTGTCCAGTGTCTTTCTTAAATAAAGTGCCATTGTTCAGTTTATGCAATACAAGGAAACCCCTCTCCTTTCAGGGAGACGGCGCCATTTTCATATATATGGAGGATACAATCCGCCAGAGGGTCATCGGAAGAATCGGCCATGGCGTTCAGATCATCGTATATGGGACTGGGAGGTTCCACCTTTCATTCAATTAATTTGTTCGCAAATATAGAGATATTTTTCAATCCGCAAAAATATTTATTAACTTTGCAGGAAATATATCAATATATCTTGTCATGAAATACCTAACTGATGAAAAATTGGTCATTGTTGGCGCCGGTGGAATGATCGGTTCCAATATGGCCCAGAGCGCCCTTATGCTCGGTCTTACTCCCAACATCTGCCTTTATGACATCTTTGAGCCCGGTGTTCACGGTGTCTATGAGGAAATCTGCCACTGCGCATTCGAAGGCGCAAACGTGACCTACACCGTAGATCCCGAAGTAGCCTTCACCGGCGCAAAATACATAATTTCCAGCGGCGGAGCCCCCCGCAAGGAAGGAATGACCCGCGAAGACCTGCTGAAAGGCAACTGCCAGATTGCAGCGGATTTCGGTGACAAGATCAAACAGTACTGCCCCGACGTGAAGCACGTCGTCGTAATCTTCAACCCCGCCGACGTTACCGCCCTCACGGCCCTCATCCACTCCGGTCTGAAGCCCGACCAGCTCACCTCTCTCGCGGCTCTGGACAGCACACGTCTGCAGGAAGCCATCGCAGCCGAATGCGGCGTGCCCCAGTACAAGGTGGAGAACGCCCGCACATACGGCGGACACGGCGAGGCAATGGCCGTTTTCGCCAGCAAGGTTACAGTTGACGGCAAGCCTCTGGCAGACTTGAACATCTCCCCTGAGAAATGGGAAGAGATCAAGCACGACACCATCCAGGGCGGATCCAAGATCATCAAACTGCGCGGACGCAGCTCCTTCCAGAGCCCCGCATACCAGGCCGTCAAGATGATCCAGGCTGCCATGGGCGGAGAAAAGTTCTGCTGGCCGGCCGGCTGCTATGTGAACTGCGACAAGTGCGGCTACAAGAACGTGATGATGGCCATGCCTTCCGTAATCGACGAGAACGGCGTACATTTCCAGGCTCCTCAGGGAACAGCCGAGGAAATGGCCGCCCTGCAGGCTTCATACGAGCATCTGTGCAAGATGAGGGACGAAATAATCTCCCTCGGCATCGTGCCCGCAGTCGAGGATTGGAAGACAATGAACCCCAACCTGTAATCACCCACGCGACCAATTCCCCCGGCAATGAAAAAATTCCTGACGATGGTGGCCGTAGCGGCCTTGACCCTCTTCTGCATGTCATCCTGTCTCGGCGAAGAAGACCCCACGGGCAGCTTCACCTTCTCCTGCATCTACCAGTCCAACGCCTCCGACACGGACGCCATACAGGCAGTCGTAGACAGCTGCAGGACAAAGGAATACTTCAAGGAGAAGTCACACGTCTACACAGGGCTGTACTCCACCTGTCTGGACAAGGCGGTTAGCGAGTTTGCCTCCGCCTGCAACAATCTGGACCACGAGAGCATCTGCACAGTTCTGGACATTGACGAATATTTCATGATATCGCTTGTCCGTATGGTGTCCGATGAAGAAGGGCTCATAGTTTACGGCTGCAAGTGGACTTCCGACCTGCTGGAGGATGAATGAACGCAAACAAACACACAAAAAAGGTGGCCGCGCGGCCGCCTTTTTTTGTCTTTTCGATTTTTCTTCTAACTTTGCATAAGATTAATCTTGAAAGATGAAAAAGAAAATTCTGGCGGCTATTGCCGCAGCCGTGGCTTTCTGCGCCACGATGTCAGCCCAGCAGGGCACGCCCTATGTCGAATCCTGTCCCGAATGCCAGCCCAAGACCGACCTCCGGCCTTCGATGACTGTGCTCCTGTACCCGCAGGGGCAGGCATCCGGCAAAGGCATAATCGAGAACGGAGTGGAAATCACCAAAGGCTGTCAGGAAGACAACGGACTGCGCGGCCCCGAGACCTGCAGCCAGAGCGGCTCGCGAAAGAACGTGGGTGAAGACGCCAGAATGGACTTCTACTTCCCCGCCAAGCCCAACGGCCAGATGATAATAATGACCCCGGGCGGCGGATATTCGCACCTTTCCACCTTCAACGAAGGCGCATACGGCTCCAAATGGCTTACGGAGCGCGGAGTTACGGTGTGCGTCCTGAAATACAGGATGCCCAACAAGCACCGCACCGTCACCCTTGACGACGTGCAGAACGCCTTCCGCTACTGCCGCCACCACGCCTCCGACTGGGGCATCAGACAAATCGGCGTGATGGGCGGATCGGCCGGCGGACACCTCGCCTCGATAGCCTCTGTCCTGTGGACCGACGAAGTCACGAGGCCGGACTTCAGCGTCATGCTGTACCCCCGCATAACGCTTCCCTTCGGCTCGCAGTGCAGCACGAAGGAGAATTTGCTTGGCACGGAAAAGGACTGGGAAGGCAATATCGAAGAATACAAGGAACTGCTGAAATACTACTCCGCGGAAAACCACGTGAACGCGCAGACTCCACCGGCGTTCATAGTGCTGTCGGCCGACGACAATTCCGTCCCCGGGAACATCTTCGTACCCTACTATCTGGGCCTGATCGAAAACGAAGTGCCCGTGGAAGTGCACATCTTCCCCTACGGCGGCCACGGCTGGGGTTTCAGCAGCGAAGAATACAAGGGCAAGGGAAAAGACAAGTTCGCCCGCTACCGCCCGCAGTTCGAGTCCTGCCTGGACCGCTGGCTGGAGGACCAGAGAGCATCATACGAAAACAAATAAAATCCGCAATACAATGAAAAAAACGATTGCAATCGCAGCACTTCTGATGTTGTTTGCCGGTGCATTTTGCGCCAAAGCGCAGAATGACTTCAGCTTCGGAGTGAAGGGCGGCATCGCCGGCAACTGGCTTCCCGGTACGACTATCGAGCCGGACGACAGGGTAAGCGCCAATTTCGGCTTCTACGGAGGCGTAACGGGAGCGCTGGACTTTTCCTACAACATAATGATGCAGGCTGAGCTCATGTACTCGCGCAAAGGCGTCAACACTACCGGAGCCTTGTACGGAAACAAATACGAGCGCAGGCTGCACTATCTGCAGCTGCCAGTTATGGTAGTGGTAAAACTCGCCGACGAAAATCTCCGCCTGATGGCGGGCCCCGAGCTGAACTACTGTCTGGGCACGAAAGTCTATCAGGACGCAATCTTCGACCCCACTTCTGCCGTCGACTACAACCGCTTCGGCTGTGGCCTCGTCATCCAGGCCAGCTACCTCGTCGCAGGCGGCCTCGGAGTGGACTTCAAGGTTGATTACGGACTGACAAAGGCCCTGAAGGAGGACGACGGACGAATCCTCAGCCTCCAACTGGGCCTCAGTTACACCTTCGGGCTGTAGAGCCCACTAGCCGTTGTTGATGCAGTCGGCTACAAAGGCTGCGAGGGCAGGAAGGTCCTTCTGCAGCTTTTCACGAAGTGAAGTGTCGTTAAACGACTTCAGGTACTGCATATAGAAATCCACCAGTTCGTCCGAGAAGACGCCCTTGGAGGTATAGATCTCGCGGTCCTTGCCGAGCTCGTCTGCGGCATCGCTGCAGGAGGCGGGAAGCTGCTCCAGAGCGGCCTGTACGGCGGCATTCTTGCTGTCGTGGATGTTCACACCCAGACCCACATACGTCTTTTCCGCCACTGCGAGGGCGTCGGGCATCTCGAAGCCGTGACGCGCGGCGCAGCAAAGGGCGGCCATCAGCAGATACGTGTCCGCAAAGCCGTCGGAAGCCCTCCACTCGAAGGTCTGCTTGGAGCTGAAATCCTTCTGCGAAGGCTGCTGGGCGGGGTTTGCAATGCTGGACATGTCCGTGCGTGAAGTCCAGCCGAGGGGAACGCGCACCAGAGCGCTGCGGTTAGAAAAGCTCCAGCACAGGGAAGTGGGAGCCTCCTGGTGGGGCACCAGACGCATGAAGGACAGCGGGTGCGGGTTGCCGAACGCGGGCAGGGAGGTACCGGCGTCCATATATCCGGCTATGGCCTTGCGGCACTCGTCGGTAAGGCTGCCGTCAGCGTTGGTCATCATCGAAGCGCCGTTGCGGGTGAACTTGCAATGCACGTGCATTCCGCTGCCGGCCTTGCCGGGGGTTATCTTGGGAGCGAAGCTGAGGGTTACGCCCCACTCATAGGCAAGCTGCCTCATTATCCATTTTGCGATGACAAGCTGATCTGCCGCTTTTTCTATGTCCACAGGCAGGAACTCAATCTCGTTCTGCTCGTAAATCTTGCCGTCTTGGGTGAAATTACCCACCTCGGAATGGCCGTATTTGATGTTGCCGCCGGCCTGGGCGATGAGTCTCATCGCCTCCGTGCGGAAAGCTGTAAACTTGTTGAACGGGGCGCTCTCGTGGTAGCCTTTCTGGTCCGCCACACGGTACAGGTCCTCTTCGGGGGCTATTATATAGTATTCCAGTTCACCCATCGTCTCCATCGTCATTCCGGTGGTTTCACGGAAGGCGGCGTGGGCTTTCTTGAGGACGAATTCGGGAGAGCTCTCGAAGGGCTCGCAGTCGCGGTTGAAGAAAGAGCAGAGCATGTCCACCGTGGGGATTTCCTCGAAGGGATTGAGGAAGGCGGTCCTGTACTTGGGGATTACATACAGGTCACTCTTGCCTGCCTGGACAAAGGGGAAGAGGCTGCTGCCGTCCACCCTTTCGCCTGCCGAAAGGATGCTCTCCAGATGCTCCTTGCCCTGGATCACAAAGTTCAGCGTCTTGAGGCGGCCGTCCCAGCCACAGTAATGGAAGTTGATGAATTCCACGTTGTTCTCGACACAGTACTTGACGATGTCTTCGCGCGTGAATTCAGACGAAGGTTTGCGGAGATAGGACTCCAGTTTGTTTGGATTGAGGGTATAGTTGTCGTTCATAGCGGTGCAAATTTACTCAAAATTCGCGTATTTTTTATTATATTTGCAAAATTTTGAATCATGACGAAATTCTTTCTCTCGCTATACCGGTTTTTCAGGCAGCATAAAGCCTTGTACTATATCATAATGATAGGCAGCGCCGTCATTTTCGCGCTGGCCGCATCAAAAATCCGTCTGGAGGAGAACATAATCTCGCTTCTTCCCAAGACCGACCACAGCAAGGAATGCGACATCGCCTTTTCCGACATAAAGGTGAAGGACAAGGTGTTCATAGAACTCCTGCCGAGGCAGGGCTATGAGATGACCCCCGCGCAAATGTGCGAGGCAATGGGAGAGTTCGTCGGCATCCTGCAGCAGGAGGACAGCACAGGCCGCTTCATCGACAACATCCTGCAGCGCTTCGACACGGACGACGCGATGAACATCCTCTATTACGCGATGGAGGCCCTCCCCTGCCATCTGCCGGAAGAAATCTACGGCGCTCTGGACACCCTGCTCTGCGAAGAGACAATCGACGCCTACGCCAGCGGACAGGCTTCCCTCCCCACCGCCTCGATGGGCTACGGAATGCAGGACGGCTGCCTGATGGCCCCGGACAAATCCTTCGCCCTCGCCTTCCTGTCCCCCGCCTTCAACTCCTACGAGACCCTCGTCGGCAACCAGTTCGAGACTTTCCTGTCCACGAACATCAGCAAGTTCTGCTCACAGAGGCCCGAATGCGAGATCCTGTACCACGGAATGATGGTGGAGAGCACCTTCAACTCGCGCCAGATAAAGAAAGACCTCATCTGGACCATAGGCATATCGCTGCTGCTCATTTGCTTTTTGATATGCCTGTGCATGAAGAGCAAGGGCACACTGCTGCACCTTGTCTGCCCCATCGTTTACGGCATCCTGTTCTCGATGGCGGTGATATATTGGACGAAGGGAGCCATGTCGCTGATGGCCCTGGGCATCGGAGCCATAGTGATGGGCGTCGCCCTGAGCTACTGCCTGCACGTGCTGGTGCACCACAAGTTCGTGCCCGACGTGGAGACGGTGATTGCGGAGCAGACGCGCCCCGTCTGCCTGGGATGTCTGACCACAATCGGCGCGTTCGCCGGCCTTCTTCTCACCTCCAGCGACCTTCTGCGCGATTTCGGCATCTTCGCCTCCCTGGCGCTTGTGGGCACGACATTCTTCGCCCTGGCGTTCCTGCCGCAGATGTTCAGCACCGAAGGCAGCCCCAAGAACGAGAAGGCCTTCAACATAATCAACAAGATAAACTCCTACTCCCTGCACCGCAACAAGGTCGTCGTGGGTCTTCTGGCCGCAATCAGCATATTCTGCCTGTTCAAGGCGAAGGACGTGAAGTTCGACAACGACCTTGCGAACATAGGCTACCGCGAGCCCAAGATGGTGCGCTCGGAGCAGCTGTACAACGCGGCCATAAACAGTTCCTGCGCATGCCAGTACTACGCCTCCCTGGCCGATGACCTGGACAGCGCCATAGCCCTTTCGCAGTCTATGGCCGTAATCCTGGACTCCCTGCAGAAGGACTCACTTGTGCACAGCTATTCGTCCACCGGCAACATCCTGGTCAGCGAAGGGCGCCAGATGGAGAACATCGCCCGCTGGAAAGCGTACTGGACGCCATCGCGCGTGCAGAAGACATACCGCCTGCTGCAGAAAGAAAGCGAAAAATACAGCTGGGACACCACCGGCTTCGACATTCCGGAGACCTTCCTCGCTATGGTCCAGTCCGACTACGTCCCCACCTCCCTGTACGACTCGCAGGCTCTCCCCGCCGCGCTCACGAGCAACTTCGTGGAGCACTCGGACAGGGGTTGGATGGTGTTCACCAGCGTGCTTCTGGACCGGAGCGACATGAAAGCCGTGAACGATGCCATCGCCTGCAACGAAGGAATGATAGTGCTGGAGCCGTTCTACTACACGGGAGACATGGTGCAGATAGCACGCGATGACTTCAACGTAGTGCTTCTCGTGTCATCGATCTTCGTATTCATCGTCCTGCTGCTGTCCTTCCGCAGCCTGGCGATATCGCTGATAGCGTTCCTGCCGATGTTCCTCAGCTGGTACATCGTCCAGGGCATAATGGCCGTGTTCGGACTGCAGTTCAACCTCATCAACATAATGATTTCCACGTTCATCTTCGGCATCGGAGTGGACTACAGCATATTCGTGATGGACGGACTGATCGCCAAGGCAAGGAGCAAGAGCAGCCGCCTGCTGATCTGCCACAAGGCCGCGATATTCTTCTCCGCTCTGACTCTGATAATAGTCACCGGTTCGCTCGTGTTCGCCACCCACCCGGCCATAAGTTCCGTGGGAATCTGCACGATAATCGGAATGTCCGCTACAATACTTATAACCTACGCCTTCCAGCCCCTGCTGTTCAAACTTGCAATCAAGAACGAGCGCATCCGCCGGATTGCGCTGAAAGAGAAAAAGACAAAATGAAGAAATTGATTTTTGCGGCCGCAGCGCTGCTCTCCTTCTGCTGCCTCCTCGCGCCTGCACAGGAGAAGGATGCAATACTTTCCTTCCTTAAGGATTCCCCTGCCCGCAAGACTGACGTCAAGGACAATTTCACGGAAGTGCGTACCCCCGCCGCCAAAGGAGCCGCAAAGGTGAATCTGGATGGCACTCTCCTGTTCAAGGCCGCAGCTGCAAGCCTCGAGATGAAATACTCCGACGGCGACTACTTCTTCACGGACAATGTCAAGATGCAGAAGACGCACGGCAACGCCCGGCAGGTGTTCGACCTGGGCAAGAACCTTATGATGCGCGGTCTCAGCCACACCTTGATTTACGCGTTCCAGGGCAATCTGCAGGCACTGGCACAGGAACAGGACGCAGTCATCGAGGCCGTCAAGGACGGCAAGACCTACACGGTGACGCTGACGGCAAAGAAAAAGACCCCGAAGGGTCTTGCAAAAGTCGTGGCAGTATATCGCGCTTCTGACGGTGCCATCATCAGCATGCGCCTTGACGAATGCACCGGCGCAAGCACCTTCTACACTCTATAGATTGTCCAGCAGCGGACGGATGATGTCCATCAGCTGGTCGTTCTCTATCAGGAAGCCGTCGTGGCCGAAGATGGAGTTCATCTCGTAGTACGCTGCATTGCTGACCTGGGAGGCAACTTCGCGCCCGTGCTTGGGCGGAAAGAGGCAGTCGCTGGCTATGCTTATCACGGTACAGCGGGCCTTGATGGCGCCCAGCGCCTTGGGAACTCCTCCCCTGCCGCGTCCGACGTTCATCGAATCCAGGGCAAGCGTGAGGTAATAATAGCCATACGCGTCAAAACCTCTCTGCACCAGCTTTTCTCCCTGATACCTCTGATACGAACCGGCGCGGTCCGCGAAAAGCGTGTCGTCGTCGGCTTCGCTCTGCGTGAAGTTGTAGCCCTCGAAGGAGCGGTACGAAATGAGGGCTATGGAACGGGCGCACTTGAGGCCCTCGCGGCCGCCGTCTATAGACTGCGCCTGCAGGAAAGTGGGATCGGCGCGAAGCGCCATCCTCTGCGACTCGTTGAATGCCGTAAGATAAGGCGTGGCGCGCATCGAAGTGGCCAGAAAGACGACGTTCTTTACGACATCGGGCTCCATTATCGCCCATTCCAGGGCCTGGAATCCGCCGATGGAGGGGCCCAGCATCATATCTATCCTTTCTATCCCCAGATGCTGTCGCACCATATTTGCGGCGCGTACCATGTCGCGCACGGTGGTCTTGGGGAAATCCAGCAGATAGGGCTTGCCTGTAGCAGGATTAACTGTCGCGGGACAGCAGGCTCCGTACGGAGAGCCCAGCATCGAGACGCACACTATGAAATATTTCTGCGGGTCGAACAGTTTGCCGTCACCCAGCATTCCGGGCCACCAGTCCTCTGGATTGGAATTGCCGGTGAGGGCGTGACACACCCACACCACCTTGTCGGAAGGGGTAAACTCGCGGTCGGAGGTATGATAGACAAGCGTTATGTCATCCATATGTCCGCCGGCCTCGAAATCGAAGCGGCCGGGGAAGGTATGCTGGCAGCGGCGCATCATTTTGCGGCAAATTCTTTGGTTGTTTCGTCTATGGCGCGGGCGATGTCGGCGACCAGGTCGTCCGGATCCTCCAGGCCGATGCTGAGGCGCATCAGGTCCGGGTCTATGCCCGCCTCGGCAAGCTGCGCGTCGGTAAGTTGGCGGTGCGTATGCGAAGCGGGATGCAGGATGCAGGTGTAGCAGTCCGCAACGTGCGTCTCGATTGTCACGAGGCGCAGCTTGTCCATAAAGGCGTTCGCGAAGGGGCGACCTCCCTTCAGGGCGAAAGCCATCACGCCGCAGGTGCCGTCCGGCAGATATTTCTGCTGCAAAGCGTGGGCAGGGTCGCTCTCCAGTTCGGAGAAGTGCACCCATTTCACCTGGGGATGGGCCTCCAGGAAACGGGCCACTTTGAGGGCGGAGGAATTCTGGCGGCGCACGCGAAGGTGCAGGGTCTGCAGGCCGAGGTTCAGATAGAACGCGTTCTGGGGGCTCTGGATGGAGCCCAGGTCACGCATCAGCTGACTGGTGGCCTTGGTAATATATGAGAGTTTACCGAATTTCTTCGTGTAAACCAGACCGTGATATGTGGGATCGGGGGTGCACAGGCCGGGGAATTTATCCGCGTGGGCTTCCCAGTCGAAATTGCCGCTGTCCACCAGCACGCCGCCCACAGTGGTGCCGTGGCCGTCCATATACTTTGTGGTGGAATGGGTGACGATGTCGGCGCCCCATTCGAAAGGACGCAGGAAAACGGGTGTGGGGAAGGTGTTGTCCACAATCAGCGGCACTCCGTGCGAGTGGGCTATGCGGGCCATTTTCTCTATGTCCAGCACGCGCACGCCGGGATTGGTGAGCGTCTCGCCGAACAGAAGTTTGGTGTTGGGCTTGAAGGCGGCGTTTATTTCCTCTTCGGAAGCGTCCTGGTCCACGAAGGTGACGTCGATTCCAAGCTTGCGCAGCGTGGCGCCGAAAAGGTTATAGGTGCCGCCATAAATTTCGGCCGTGGTCACCATATGGTCTCCGGCTTCGCAGATATTGAAGCAGGCGAAGAAATTGGCAGCCTGGCCGGAGGATGTCAGCATCGCGCCCACGCCGCCTTCCAGAGCGGCGATTCTGGAGGCCACCATATCGTTGGTGGGGTTCTGCAGGCGGGTGTAGAAATAGCCGGAAGCCTCCAGGTCGAACAGTTTTCCCATTTCGTCGGAACTGCCGTACTTGAAGGTGGTGCTCTGGATTATGGGCATCTGGCGGGGACCGCCGTTCTCGGGTTCGTAGCCTGCGCGCACGCACAGGGTGTCAATGCTGTATTTCTTGTTGTCCATGTCTTTAAACGAGTTTTCTGTTGTCCTGCACGAAGGATGTCTTTCCTTCGCTTCTTTCTATTGTGTTGGGAGCCTTTATCTGCACCTTGGCCACAATGCTCAACACACTCTTCAGGCGCGAGGCCACCTTCTTCTCCAGGTCCGTAATGACGGACACGGAATCGAAGCCTTGCGCGAAATACTCCTGTCGCACCTCCACCTGCACCAGCATAGTGTCAAGATTGCTCTCCCTGTCCACGATTATCTTGAAGCGGGGGGCGCACTCCGGGATGTCCAGAATGACGCTCTCCACCTGGGACGGGAAGATGTTTATACCTCTTATTATAAGCATGTCGTCGCTGCGGCCCATTATGCGTCCCATCTTTACGGATGTGCGGCCGCACTCGCAGGTACCCTCGTACAGGGAGCACAGGTCTCTGGTGCGGTAGCGCAGCAGAGGCATTCCCTCCTTGGTGAGGGTGGTGAACACCAGTTCGCCCTGCTCGCCTCTGCGGCCCAGAGGCTTCAGGGTGGAGGGGTCTATGATTTCGGGGAAATAGTGGTCTTCGTTGATGTGGGAGAGATTCTGGCACTCGCATTCGTAGCTGACGCAGGGGCCCATTATTTCGCTGAGGCCATACAGGTTGTATGCCTTTATGCCCAGGCGGCTCTCTATCTCCGCGCGCATGTTATCCGTCCAGGGTTCGCCTCCGAAAGCGCCGACGCGAAGATTAAGGTCGGCAATGGTCATCCCCTCCTTGGCCATTGATTCCGCAAGATGAAGGGCATAGGAAGGGGTGCAGGCTATGCCGGTGACCTTAAGGTCGCGTAGCAGCCTCAGGTGTTTCTGCGTGTTTCCCGTGGAAGCCGGTATCACGGCCGCGCCCAGGTTTTCCACGCCGTAGTGCACGCCCAGTCCGCCCGTGAACAGGCCGTAGCCGTAAGCCACGCTGAAGATGTCGTCGCGGCCCACGCCGTACGCCGTCAGGCAGCGCGCCATGCATTCGCTCCATATGTTGATGTCCTTCCTGGTGTAGCCCACGATTGTGGGGTTGCCGGTGGTACCGGAAGAGGCGTGGTAGCGGATTATCTGCCTCTGAGAGGCGGCTTGCAGGCCGTACGGGTAGTTGTCGCGAAGGTCCTGCTTTGTGGTGAAGGGCAGCTTTTCAATGTCCTCTATGGTCTGGATGTCCTCCGGCGAAAGGTCCATTTCCTGGAGCTTCGCGCGGTAGAAAGGCACATTGTGGTACACATAGTCCACCAGCTTGTGCAGGCGTTTCCCCTGAAGGGAACGCATCTCGTCCACGGACATCGTCTCTTTGTTGCTGTTCCAGATCATCGCGTTACTTTTCATTGACTTTCATTCCCATCTCCAGACACTGGCAATTGGCCTGCACTATCTGCTCGCCCTTGCGGGAGAAAACACTGCAGACAGCCTCCTTCAGGGATTCCTCGGAAAGAATTCCCAGAAGCGGGGCGGCCATTCCCAGAAGTATCATATTTGCTCCCTTGGGCATTTTCGCCTCGCGGGCCATTTCCTCTATGTCGGCAATCACACTGCCGGGAACCGCTTTCAGCGCACAGAGCACCTTGTCGGCATCCGGATAGTCCGGAATGTTCACAAACGGCTTGGACGAAGTCACTATCCTCCCGCCTTCCGGGGAAAGGTAAGGCAGATAGCGAAGAGCCTCCATAGGCTCCATCGAAATCACCAGATCGGCTCCTCCAAGAGGTATGAGGTCGCTGAAAATAGGTTCGGTGGACAGGCGCAGATTGCTCTGCACGTCACCTCCCCTCTGGCTCATTCCGTGCACTTCAGCCTGCTTCAGATACAGGCCGGCCTGCGTTGCGGCCTCACCGATTACCGTGGCTATGGACAGGATGCCCTGTCCTCCCACGCCGCACAATATTATATCCTTTTTCATTTCTTGGCGTGTCTTTTAAGGGTTTGCAGGCATTCCCTGCGCGGAATTATCACCGAAACGCCCTTGTAGGCTATTTCCTTGCGGATTACCTCTGTAATCTGCTGCATGTTGGCAGGAATGGGCACCACCACGTGCAGATGCTCCGGGTCCACTCCCAGGCCGAGGCATATGGCCTCGAAGCGGCTGGTGCCCGCGGAATCCTGGCCGCCCGTCATTGCCGTGGTCAGGTTGTCGGAAATGACCACTGTGATGGGACTGTTGTCGTTTATGGCGTCCAGCAGTCCGGTCATTCCGGAATGGGTGAACGTGGAGTCGCCTATTATCGCCACGGCGGGGAAAAGGCCGGCGTCCGCGGCTCCCTTCGCCATAGTTATGGAAGCTCCCATGTCCACGCAGCTGGCAAGCGTCTTGAACGGAGGCAGCGCACCCAGTGTGTAGCAACCGATGTCGCCGAACACCCTGCCGTCGGGGAAGTCCTTCATTACTTCATTGATGGCTGCGTACACGTCTCTGTGGCCGCATCCGGGGC
>R03__coassemble_230_pt1 | contig 35417 bp, 32 predicted proteins | sample R03__metabat2_high_PE_058 | metagenome-assembled genome bin R03 | reverse complement strand
TGAGGTGGGTGAGTGGCTTAAACCACCAGTTTGCTAAACTGACGTACGGGATTACTGTACCGGGGGTTCGAATCCCCCCCTCACCGCGAAAAAGCGGCCTTGTAGACATCTGCAGGGCCGCTTTTATGTATAGACCTGTACTTAGCCGGTATTTTAATTGCGAAAATTTTTGCTAAATTTGTCTTTGATATTGGTAAATTGTCATGAAACATCGCATCATCATCTCCGTCGCCATCCTTCTTTGTCTGGGTGTGCAGACATCTTATTCAATCACAAAGCCGCAATGGTTGGAAAACGCCGTGATTTATCAGGTATATCCGTCGTCTTATCAGGATTCCGACGGCAACGGCATAGGCGACATCCCCGGCGTAATTTCGCGCCTGGACTACATCAAGAGTCTGGGAGTGAGTGCGATATGGTTCAATCCGCTCTTCTGTTCGGATTGGGTGGACGGCGGATATGACGTCACTGACTACTACCGCGTCGATCCCCGCTTCGGCACCAACGACGACCTTGTCAGGCTGATAGAAGAATCGCACAGACGGGGTCTTCGGGTGATGCTGGACCTCGTACCGGGCCACACTTCCGTCAACCATCCCTGGTTCCGTGAAAGCGCGTCCGGGACAAATCTATAGCACTCGGACTACTTTATCTGGAGCGACCGCCTGCCGGATGCAAAGGCGGAAAGGGAGCTGCAGACAATGCTCAAGGATCCCGATTATATGCAGAACACCACCGGAAAGTGGATGAAGAGCGATTCCCCGCGAGGCAGGTTCTATATGAAAAATTTCTACGCCTGCCAGCCGTCGCTGAATTTCGGCTTCGCCAATCCCGATCCGGACCACCCTTGGGAGCAGTCTACGGATGCTCCCGGGCCGCGTGCAGTGCTGCGTGAGATGCTGAACATTCTCGCTTTCTGGTTTGACAAGGGAGTGGACGGCTTCCGCGTCGATATGGCCAAGTCCCTCGTGAAGAATGACCCGGACAAGGTGGAAATCCGCAAACTCTGGCATAAAGTGCGCTCCTGGATGGACGAGAACTACACCGACCGTGTTCTGATGGCGGAATGGAACAACGCCACTGTGAGCCTGGAGGCGGGTTTCAACATAGATATGGACCTCAATTCCATCAGGTTCGATTGCAGGAAGATGTACTTCGACCGTCAGCATCAGGCCGACGGGGGAAGTTATTTTTCTCTGGACGGCGGCACCCCGTCCGTGAAGGACCTTTACGGCAATCCGTGGCCGGAAGAGTGCATAACCCGCAAAGAGACTCCCTCCACGATGCTTGCCGATTATTACAAACATTTTACGGAAAGCTACGAAGCCGCTCTCGCGGCTGACGCCTGCTTTGCCACCATCACCGGCAACCACGACCATCTGCGCCTTAACACCGGCGGCCGCAACAGTGCGGACCAGCTCAAGGTCATGATGGCCTGGGTGATGACGATGCCGCTCCCCATCCTGTACTACGGCGACGAAATAGGTCTCCGCTCTCTGGTAGAACTCCCCAATGTGGAAGGAGCGAACCACAACGGCAAGGAACGTGCGGGTGCAAGGACGCCTATGCAGTGGGATTCCTCTGCCAATGCCGGATTCTCCACCTGCGCCCCGGAAAATCTTTACCTGCCTGTCTGCCCCGAATGGACTCCGGCGACCTCCTGGTCGAAGTATATGGACTGGAAGGAAGGCGGTTGCAAGAAGCCCACGTCGAAAGGCCTTATCACCGTCGAGTCCCAGGAGGGCGACCCTTCCTCGCTGTTGAACTGGACGCGTTCTCTTATAGAACTTAGGAAGTCCAACGCGGCGTTCTGGGCAAGCTCTTCGTTCGAGCCCATTTTCAATGAGGAAAATCCGTATCCTATGGTGTACAAACGTTCTTGTGACGCCGCCTCCTATATCATTGTTCTGAACCCTACCGCCAAAACCAGAAAGGTAGTAATTCCCTCGCAGAACGCAGCAGGCTCCACCGCAGCAGCAGTAGTGATGTCTTCCGGCAAGGGAAGCTATAAGTCCTCTTCCCGCGGCGACTCCATTTCGATTGGCCCGACTTCGTCGATGATAATTAAGCTTTGAATCAGGGAGCTGACACCTTCAGCAACTTCGCGTCAGCGTCTGTTTCAGTTCAAAATCACCTAGTGCGCCACACCCCTATGCAGGCCACTCAGTGAGGGGGTGCCGTACTAGGTGGAGGGTTTTCGCCCCGCCTAGTGCACCAATCACGATTACAGGTCACTCTGTGTGATAGGTGATTTTGAACAATTAAAGGCGGATACCTGTACATTCCGTTGTATATGGTCCATTGCCTCTGGCGCTGCTTCAGTCAATCGCTGAAGTTTGTCCGGGGAAAAGCACTCTTACCGGACAAAGTTGTGATTTGATCTATTTGTCCGGTAAATCGCCATTATGCCGGACAAAACACAAATTGCAATCCCTTCCACCGCAATTGGCGGTGCAGCGGCGAGCGCAAAAAAAATCGCTAACTAACGAGCGATCCGTTAATTAGCGATTTTTTGGTGGAGGCTCCTACAGGGTGTGGCGGCCTTTCTTGGTGAGGTATTTCACAAGGAATTCGGGGCGGTCCGTCTGAATCATCGAAACGCCCTTGTCCAAGTACTGGGAATATACGCTGTCGGGATCGGTGCTCTGGTATGCGGCGTCGTCGTCGTTGCCGTCACCTCCGCACAGGGAGGCCCAGATGGTGTTCACCCAGATTTTGGAGCCCTGGGCGAGAATCTTCTTGCACACCTCGTCGAACAGGCCGTCCTCGTTGCTCTGCCAGCAAACCTCGTATGCGAGAGGCACGACACCCTGCTCCATATAGGAGTTGAACAGCGCGATGCCTTTCTTCTTCTGGATGTCCACGATGGGCATATACATCATATTGTGCTCGTATTTGGCCTCGTGGGCGGCAACAACCTCGATGGGCTTCTTGCCCTTGATGAGAATCTGGTCCGTGGTGCCGAGTTCCTCGGTGATGGCCAGAACCTGGTCGTAGTACTCGTAGCCCTGGTCCACGTTCACGCAGATGCGGTCTTTGCAGCACTCCAGCGCTTGGCGCAGAGTGGGCATCCTGAGGGTGTCGACGACCACGTTGTGCGCCCTCTTGAGGCTCAGCATCTGAATCTCCTCATAGGTGAGGTCGCGTACCATCGGGCTCTTGTCGGGCTGGTCCTTGAACACGATGCTGAAGTTGGTGCAGCGCAACACGTTGTGGTCGTGGCTGAGCACCAGCACGCTGTCCTTGGTCATCTTGAGGTCCAGCTCCATGATGTCGGCGCCGGCCTTGATGATGCCTTCTATGGCAAGAAGGGAATTCTCCGGGAAATTGCGCCAGTCACCGCGATGGCAGGCAACAACGACATACCGGCTGTTGGGATCGTGAATCTGGGCGGCAATGGCTTCTGCCCTGTTGGCATACTTGGGAGAGCTCTGGCAGCCTGCCAGACACAGCGCAAGGGCTAATAATACGAGTGATTTTTTCATAAGGTTTATTTGAGTTTTGTGAATTCGATATCCAGTTCTGCGCGCGAGGCGAGTGCGGGGTCGGCCTTGCAGGCCTTCTGCAGCGCTTCCTTTGCTTCAGCGATTTTGCCGCTGCGCTTGTAGCAGACGGCTCTTATATAGTCCGCCTCGGGGCTGTCGCAGTTCTGGATGCAGCTGAGCGCGGCAGCGGGTTTTCCATCCAGCAGACGTGCCACGGCGCCGTCGATGCCTTCGGGGGCGGTCTGCGCGGCGGCTATGCTGTAGCGGCCGTCGTGCATCGCCACGAGGCCCACATTCCGGTGCGCGGCGGCGCAGGCGGGGGTGACGTTGCCGTCAAAGTCCTCTTTGGCGGTCTGCGCGTCCTCGAACAGCTTGGAGGCCTTCTCCCAGTTTCCGGAGCGCATTGCCAGCACGCCCTGCAGGTTCTCCACGTCCTTGTCGGAAGCATCGAGGGCGGCAATTATCTTTTCTGCCTCGGCATTCCCGCCTTCATCCAATGCCACGCAGGCGAGGTTGAATTTCGCGCGGGCGGAGCCGTATTTTTCCACAGCCTTCTGCAGCACGGTCTTCTTGTCGGAGTTATTCTTGCACAGTTCGGCGGTCTTAAGCAGCGCCTCCTCGTCCAGGACGTCGGAGTTGTCCTTTATCATCTGGCGAAGCTCGTCGTCGGAGTAGTTGATGAACTGCACGTTGGCTATGAAGCGCGCGCGGCGCAGCTGGGGCAGCACTTCCTGCGCCAGATCCTGGAATATGCTGGACATGTTGCGGATTTCCTGCTCGCGCACATTGGAGTCGTTGTACATACTGAGGACCCTCAGTATCAGGTCCTTGTCCTCTATGTTGGAGGCGGCCACCAGTTCCTGGAAGCCCACCCAGTCCTCGCCGACGGACCTGATTTCGGCCTTTATGCCGTACATGTCCTCGTCGCGGGTGATTTTCTCGAAAGCCTGGCGGGCGGTCTTGGAACGGTCGCCGGAGAGTTCCTTGTTGAAGTCCTCCTTGCCCTCGGGGGATGCGTATGCCAGCACCTCCACGTTCTTCACGTTCTTGCGCTCGCTCATCAGGGCGTCGCGCAGGCCGTCGGCGAACTTGCCGATGGATTCGCTGCTAATCTCCTCCTTGCGCACCTCGGCGGAGTTGATGTTGTACATCACCTGTCCCTCTTCGGTCATCATCAGGATGGGCTGGTAGTTGTGGGCCTTGGGGGTGTAGTAGCCGCTGTAGGAGGCAAGGGTCTCCGTGATGTCGCAGCCGTCGGCCACCTTGCGCGTGGGCAGCGTCGCCCAGTTCTTGCCGCGGTCCAGCGTGCAGCGTGCGCGCAGCTCCAGCGAGCAGCGCTCCATACCTTTCTTGAAGGGGAAGGAGGCGCGGTGAGTGATTTTTGCGCCTCCGGCGGGGGCCACCCTGTAGTTGTCCTTCACCTTGTCACCCTGCAGCATCAGCGCTTCGGCAGCGGTCTCTCCGCTTTCATACACCAGCACGGGAGTGACCTCCATAATGGCCCTGGGGTTGAAGAAATCTTTGGGGTATGTCACGGCGAGGTCTGCACGGATGATGCCTCCCGCCACCACAAGGGGCGAAGGGGCGCATTTTATATCCACCTGTTCCGCCATCGAGACCATCTTGTCCGCCGAGGCGCAGGAGGACAGCATTATTGCCGCAACGGCGGCAGCTGCAAGACAGATTTTTCTGTTCATCACAATTGTTATTTTCACTAAAACTCACAAAGTTAATTACTTTTTGCTAACTTTGCAAAGTTATGCAGACACAACAATTGCAAAGCCTGAAGAACAGGTATGACATAGTTGGAAACGATCCGGAGCTGAACCGCGCGCTGGAAATAGCGGTGGGAGTCGCACCCACGGATCTCATTGTCCTGATCCAGGGCGAAAGCGGCGTTGGCAAGGAGAACATACCCAAAATCATACACCAGCACAGCCGCCGCAAAAACGCCAGGTATTTCGCGGTGAACTGCGGGGCCATCCCCGAGGGCACCATAGACAGCGAACTGTTCGGCCACGAAAAGGGCGCCTTCACCAGCGCCAACGAGATGCGCAAGGGCTATTTCGAGGAGGCCGACGGCGGCACGCTGTTCCTGGACGAGATAGGCGAACTGCCCCTGAGCAGCCAGGCGAAACTGTTGCGCGTGCTGCAGGACGGGGAATTCATGCGCGTGGGCAGCAGCAAGGTGCTGAAGACCGACGTGCGCGTGGTTGCCGCCACAAACGTGGACCTTCAATATGCAGTGAAAAAAGGTCGCTTCAGGGCGGACCTCTACTACCGCCTGAACGCCGTCACTATAAAAATGCCTGCCCTGCGGGAGAGAGTGCAGGACATCAGCCTGCTATTCCGCAAGTTCGCCGCCGATTTTTCCGAAAAATACTCCGTCAGCAAGATCAGCCTCACTTCGGACGCGGAGGCCATGCTGCGCTCGTACCGCTGGCCCGGCAACATCCGCCAGCTCAAGAACGTGGCGGAAACGGTGTCCGCACTGGAGAGCAGCCGTCTTGTGCCGGGAGGCGCGCGCTGCGAGATAAATGCCGCCACGCTGCAGAAATATATGCCTGCGGACGAGTCCGCCCTGCCTTCCGTATCCGTACAGGAAGAGGGCTTCACCGGCAGCGAGAAGGAGGCCATAATCCGTCTCATTTACCAATTGAGGCAGGAGGTTAACTATCTGCGCGAAAGGGTGGACGGGATGCAGCAGGCTCCGGCAGGGAAAGCCATAGGCGCGGGCGTAGGCCCGGCGGCTTCAGCCGGAGGCTCCGCTGTTTCCGGCATTGCCTCCGAAGAAGAGGCCGAGTGGCAGGACAGCGAACCGCAGAGCCCTGCCGGCTTCCAGACTGCGCCCGTGCAGGCGTCCCGGATTGAAGACCTTTCCCTTCAGAATGCCGGCCTGAGGATGCTGCGCCAGGCGCTGGAGCGTCACGGCGGCAACCGCAAGGCCGCTGCGCGCGAACTGGGCATATCGGAGCGTACCTTGTACCGAAAACTGGAAAAACTGGAACAGAATGAAAAAGGTGAATAGAATCATCGCTTCGGCGTTTTGCACCATGCTTTGTCTTGCGTCCCTGTGCGCTTGCAAGGTGACCTATTCCTTCTCCGGCACGTCCATCCAGGAAGACGTGGAGACAATCACAATAGAATATGTGGAATACAAGGCCCTGAAGGTGAACCCGCAGCTGTCCAACCAGATGACGGAGGCCCTCAAGGACAAGTTCCGCAAGCTCACCAAGCTGGAGCAGCTGGACGAGGAGGGGGACCTGAACCTGCACTGCGAAATCATAGGTTACGACGTGCAGGCCACCGCCATCACCGCCGACGAGCAGGCCGCCCAGAACCGTCTCACCGTGAACGTGAAGGTGGAGTTCACCAACAAGAAGCATTCGGAGGACGATTTCGAAAAGAATTTCTCCGCGTACGCCGACTTCGATGCCACACAGCTTCTGGACTCCGTGCAGGACACTCTGTGCGAGGAGATTGTGGAAAAGCTGGTGGAGGACATATTCAACGCATCAGTAGCCCAATGGTAGAATTCAGCAACATAAACGAACAGCAGCTTTATGCGGCCATAGAGGTTTACCCCTGGTTTTGTGCGGCGCGTGCCGCCCTTTGTGTCCGTACCTGCGAAAACAATGGCCCCGACGCGGCCCGCAGCCTGTTCAAGGAGTTTCTGCCGTATCTTCCCGAGCCGTCTTTTGTGGCGCGCTGTCTGCGCGGGAAAGACATTAGATACAACGACGACTCCCTTGCCGAGGCTCTGCGCAACATGATCCGGAACCGCCCGCGCGTGATGGTGGCCGGAATGGACTTTTTCAGCCGCGACCAGTACGACTCCGTGCGCAGCGAAGACGACAATTTCGGCAGGATGGCCGTTACGCCGGAGGGCGAATCGTCTTTCGTCGCTCCTGCGCCCGCAGCAGAGGCCCCGGAGGCAGATACGATGGACCTTGTGACGGAAACTTTGGCTGAACTTTATGTAAATCAGGGCTATCCGGAGCAGGCAATCGACATTTATTCCAAATTAAGTTTGCTGAATCCGGAAAAAAGTGTTTACTTTGCATCCCTTATTGAAAAATTAAAAGAACAGTAACAATATGAACACACTTTTCACCGTACTCGCAATTCTCGTCGTGCTGGCGTCTGTCCTCGTGACAATAGTTGTGCTTCTGCAGAACGGCAAAGGCGGCGGACTGGCTTCCAACTTCGTGGCCGGCAACCAGACCTTCGGCGTCCGTCAGACCGCTGACATCCTGGAAAAGATCACCTGGGGCCTTGCAGCCTTCATCCTTCTTTTCGCCATCGTCAGCAACTTCACCCAGAACGGCAGCAGCAAGAACGCCCTGGACGTAACCGACGACATCACTATGGAGCAGACTCAGCAGGCTCCCGAATTCCCCGTCGCTCCCATCCAGCAGGATCCCGCAGCCGAGAACTAGCACAGTTTCAGTTGAGCGTTGCAGCTTGTTGAAAGAGGCCGGCCAAAAATGGTCGGTCTCTTTTATTTGCGACTGACTCCCATATTAAGCCCAGACCTCTGCAAGTAGCCGACATAAGGGGAGGCTCCGCCGCTCCTGCGGTGGAGGGGATGCCAGCATCCCGGAGGCGTTGCAGGGGTCTTGGGCGGCGGGAGTCAGTTGCAGTTCGATAAATCTGCGGCCTCTTTCAGATCCTTTTCGATCTGGCCTCGCAGTTCGTCCAGGCCACCGTCGAATTTGCGGGTTGGACGGATGTAGCGGTTGAAGTCCAGCCTCAGGCGCTTGTCGTAGAGGTCGCCGCTGAAGTCCGTTATGAAAGTTTCCACGGTGATTTCCGGCGAATCGTCGTCCGAGGGCCGCGTGCCCACATTGGTCAGGCCGCGGTAGGCCTTGACAATCCCTTCTACATAGACGGTGGTGGCCCATACGCCATTTTCAGGCAGAACGCTGCCCCCATCAATCTGAAGGTTTGCCGTGGGCATTCCGTGCAGATGTCCGTGCCCCTTGCCGTGCACCACGGTGCCGCATATGCTGACAGGAAAATCCTTGCGCCGCACCAGATACACCCCCGCACCGACGGCATAGACTGCGGCCGTGAAAATCCACATGTCAGCCTTGCCCGAGGCGACTCCAGGTATGTAGCACGCCCACAGCACCGCCGCCACAGCTGCCGGCATCAAGCCTGCGCTTTTCCTCCGCTTGTCCGGCATCGAAGCGCATCTTACGGCCGCCGCGCAGGTGATGGTCATCGACACTATGTTCAGCACGGCGCCAAGGTTTATCAGAAGTTCAGTGCAGCCGCTAAGAAGGCTGGCTCCAAGGCACAGGGCAATGAGGCAGAAATATGCGACGTAGGGCCGGCTGTTGCCGTTTTCGCGTTGCACACAGCGGGGCAGCAGGCCGTCTCGGGACATTTCCTGCAGGGCGCGAGCGTTGATTCGGGTGAGGGCAATCTCGGTTGTCAGCAGCGCCAGGCAGCCGCAGACGGACACAAGCTGCGCCAGAAATGGATAGCCGCCCAGCGAGCCGTGCGACACACTGGCGAAGGCGGGAGTGTACCACAGATGCTCGTCGCCGAGCAGCGTTTCCAGCGGCAGCGTGCCTATGATGGCGCACAGGAATGCTACGTACAGCAGTGTCACGGCTCCAAGGCCGAGAAATAGTGACAGCCTTATGTTGCGCTCCGGATTACGCACCTCGGCCGCCACGAAAGCGATGGCTACGCAGCCTCCGTATGATACCATCGCAAGCGGAATGGCGGAAACAAAGCCGTAGCGTCCCAGAGTGCCGCGGCTGAAAAATCCGCTGAAATTCTCCGGGTGGAAGGCTCCTTTGCCGAAAAATGCGAACGCGCAGAACAGCGCCAGCGCAGCCACCAGCACGGCCACAAGGGCGTTCTGCACCCTCTGCGAATGCCTGCCGGAGAGCATCAGAGTGCCAAGGCAGACAAGCAGTGAGGCTACTGTCCCTGCCACCGGGTTCATCCCGGGGAATCCGGCGCAAAGGAACACGCCGAAGTATATTGCGGAAAATGCTGTCGCAATGATGTTGGACACCACGTATCCCCACGCGCTGAACCAGGCCAAAAGGCGTCCCGCAGGCCCGTTGAAGGCAAGACGCGGGAACACGTATATGCCGCCGGAGCGGGGGAAACGCTGTGCCAGCATTGACACCGTCAGGCCGTACAGGCCGTAAATGGCCGCCGCAGTTATCCAGCTGATGATTGCCGACGCTCCCGCATACAGCAGCGTGATGCCGGAAATGGAGAATATGGCGCTGCCCACGCAGGCCCCTATGATAAGGCTCACGCAGGAGGAAAGGCTCATTTTGTTGCCGGAGACAGACGCCATAACAGAATGAAATCAGTTCGTTATCACCACCCGGAATGTGCCGGGAGTTATGGCGCGCTCGAAGGCCTGCTGCGCTTCTTCAAAGGGGAATGTGCTGTCTATCAAATGCTTGCAATTCACGATGCCGGAGCTGAGCAGACGGTTTGCCGTGTAGAAATCCTGCACCTCGGGGCTAATGCTGCCGGTGATGGTAATCTGGCCGTTGTGGATTGCCTGTCCGCTGATCTGCGCGGGAATGTCCGGATGCACGGAGCTGTATTGCACCATACGCCCGCATTTGCCTGTCATCTCCAGCGCAGTGGCCACCATCTGCGGACTAGGGGTGGTGTTGAACACCACGTCCGCCCCGCGTCCGAGGGTGAGTTCCCGGATTTTCTGCACTGCATCGCACTCCAGAGGGTTTATTGCGATGTCTGCCCCGTGGGAAAGGGCCATTTCGCGTCGGGCCGGATCGGGTTCGCTGAGAATCACCCTTGCACCCCGCAAATGTGCGAGCATCACGTGCAGCTGTCCCATGATGCCGCCGCCCAGCACCACCACGTCTTCCGCCAGGGCGATGCCTGATCTGCCGATGCTGTGCACGACGCAGGCCAGGGGCTCCGTCAGCGCCGCTTCCGGATACGTCAGCCCGTCCGGGATAGGGTAGAGCGCAGAGGAATCCACAATCACATAGTCGCACAAGCCTCCAGGACCGCACAGCAGGCCCTCGCGCACGGGCTTTTTCTGTGCTCTCTCGCACATGTTGGTGCGCCCGCTGCGGCAGTTGTGGCATTCTCCGCAGCTGTACAGCAGCCTCACGGCCACCCTGTCGAGCGTTTTCCACAGTTTCCCGTTCACTTCGCTCCCCAGTGCGGCAATTTCTCCGGCCACTTCGTGCCCGCCGGTGCAGGGCAGGGGCATTTTCACCTCGCCCTTGAAAATCCTCTGCTCCAGCGTGCACAGCGCCACGGCGCGCACCTTCACCAGCACCTCGCGGGCGGCAAGGGGCGGAGTGTGCAGCGTCATAATCTGTGTGCGGCGCTCTCCAGTGATGGCTATAGTGTTGATTTCCATACTGTCATTCTTTTATTGAGAGGGCTTCATCCACGGATTTTCCTTCGTGCACGATGGCGCTAATTCTGTGGCACATCGCCCGCACGCATCCGCTCCGCACGATGTTCCGGCCCATTATTATTCCCGCCGCTCCGCAGTCCAGGGCACGCGATATCTCTTCCAGCAGCTGTTTTTCTTCTTTGGTCTTCGACCCGCCCAGCACCATTATCGGGGCCCAGCACCCGCGCACGACTTCCCGGAACCTTTCCCCACCCGTGAACTCTGTCTTGATGAAGTCGGCGCCAAGTTCCGCCCCTATTCTGCAGGCGAAGGCCACGTTCTCCACGCTTCTGGTGTCGATTCCTTCCGGATGGGCGAAGCCGTACGGCAGCATTTCCGCTCCGCTCAGCAGCCCTGCCCTGTGCGCCGCCGCCGAATTGCGGGCCACGTTCACCAGGGTTTCGCTTCCAGCCGATGCACCGGGAAAGCCCATGCACAGCATTGCGCCGGCACCGACGCGTGCCGCGTCATCCGCACCGAAGAGCAGCTGCGGCTCTCCAGCCGGCTTGTCCAGCGAAGTAACCCCTCCGTCCGCACGCAGGATGAACCGGGCATCGCGTTGAGGCCACCGTGCCCGGAAGTGTCGGATGCATCCGTACGAAGCCAGAAACGCATCCACGCCGCCTTCCAGCGCCTCGTCCATTATCCTGTCGATATCCGAGAGCAGGGGCGAAGGCATAGTGGACGGATGGTCCACTGCCAGGACGAAGTCCTTTTTACCGTCTTTGTTGAAAAGTCCCATATCAGAATATTTCCATTCACAAATGTACCGAATTATCCTGACAATTGTTAAATTTGTGGAAAACAAAATGTTTTGTTATGAGAAAACTTCTCTTTATGCTGCTGGTCACTTTGTCTGCCGGCTGCCAGCCTTCCAAGGTGGGCAGGCAATATCTGCACGAGGCTCTCTCCCGTCCCGAGGTCGGCCAGGTGCTTCTGGTGCAGCACACCGACAGCAGTTATGCCGACGCCTTCTTCTATGTCCGCGAGGGGGATGGCTGGAAGCAGGTGCGCAGCGGCAAGGCCTTCATCGGCCGCAACGGCGTGGGCAAGCAGCGTGAAGGAGACAAGAAGACCCCGCTGGGCGAGATGGGCGTCACCGCTGCCTTCGGCATCCTTCCGAACCCCGGCACCTCCCTTCCTTATATAGATATAGTGCCCGGCATTTTCGCCTGCGACTGTCCCTGCGAGTTCTACAACACCATCATCGACACAGCGCTCGTGCATCATCGCTGCACGGGCGAGGACATGGCCCGCTACGTGCCCTCCTACAACTACGGAATGGCCACCACCTACAACAGCGCCAAAGTCTATCCTCTGGGCTCCAACATCTTCATCCACTGCAAGGGCCGCAAGGACCACACCTCCGGCTGCGTTTCCCTGGACGAAGACTTCATGAAGGAGGTCCTGCAGCTTTCCGACTCCCTCTTCCGCCTCTTCGTGTACGAATAGCCGTCAGCTGCCTCGGGCCAAACGATTGAAAATCCGACCACTTTCCAATCGAAAAAATTGCATGAAACTCATGCCAAACATTGAGGCAAATAATTATCTTCGCAGAACCAAACACACACACAAACTTCTTAACCTATGTGTAAATCTAACCAAAAACAATTCAAATCTCGGTTCCTGAGGGTGCTTGCATCCCTGGCGCTTTGCCTTGGGCTCTTCACCCCTGCCTTCGCGCAGAACGGAACTGTCACCGGCAAGGTGACTGACGGCGACGGCAATGCCCTCGTGGGCGTGTTCGTGACCATCGAGGGCACCACCACCGGCACCGCTACAGATCTGGACGGCACCTATTCCATCAAGGCGTCCAAGGGCCAGACTCTCGTTTTCTCCTGCGTAGGTTTCCGTTCACAGGAAATCGCTCTGGGGGCTCAGGCAAAGGTTAACGTCACCCTGGAGGATGACATGACCAGCCTCGACGACGCAGTCGTTGTCGCATACGGCGTGCAGAAACGCCGCGACATCGTGGGCGCAGTAGAGAATCTCTCCACAAAGGACATCGAAGACCGCACTTCTTCATCGATGAACATCGGCCGCGCCCTGCAGGGCACGATTCCCGGCCTGTCCCTGTCTTTCTCCGACGGTCAGCCCAACCGTGACGCCACGGTTCAGATCCGCGGTACCGTGAACTCCATCGGTTCCGGCGGATCGGCTCTCGTGCTCATAGACGGCATCGAAGGCGACCTGAACTCCGTCAACCCTGACGACATCGAGTCCGTAACCGTTCTGAAGGACGCTTCCTCCACGGCCGTTTACGGCTCCCGCGGCACATTCGGCGTAATCCTCCTCACCACAAAGAGCGCCACCAAGGGCCAGGCCCGCTTGAACTACAGCGGAGCGTTCAACATCTACAGGAGGACCATCACCCCGCAGCACGTGACCAACGGCTACGACTGGACCACCTCTTTCCTGGAGTCCTACATCGCCCGCTCCGGCAGTGACCCCGCTAACATCAACAACGTCTTCAAGTTCAGCCGCGACTGGTATGCCGAACTGGAAAGACGCAACAACGACCCCACGGCCGACCGCTGGAGGGTAAACGATGCCAACGGCCGTTACGAGTACTTCGGCAACACTGACTGGTACAGCATCATTTTCAAGGACTACTCCACTGGCCACACCCACAACCTGAGCATCTCCGGCGGCAACGACACCGCTTCCTACATCGTGTCCGGCCGCTACTTCTCCCAGGACGGCATCTACAATGCCGGCGACGAGAAGTACGAGCAGTTCAACGTTAGGGCCAAGGGTCAGGTCAACCTGCGTCCCTGGCTGAAGTTCGAGAGCAGCATCGACTACACATACCGCAAGTCCCACCAGCCTATGGCCTATACCGGCCTTGGCGACACCCCCGTCAACATCAACCGTATGCTCAACCACCAGGGCTATCCCATGACCCTGGAGAAGAACCCCGACGGCAGCTGGACCAACGCCGCCGTTTACCTCGGCTGGGCCGGCTTCGTGGAGGGCAATTCCTGGAGAGAGCGCACTTCTGCCTCCATCAAGAACCTCAACACCCTCACCATCGACATCATCAAGGACGTCCTCGTACTGAGGGGCAACTTCGCATATTACAACGCCAACGGCGACATGCTGCAGACCTGCGTGCCTTACTACTACAGCGACGGTCCCGGCCTGTCACAGGGCAAGCGTCCCTCGGACTCCTACTATCTGCAGAAACCCTGGAACAGGCAGAGGATTTCCGCTGACGCCACCATCACCTTCACCCCCAACCTGGGCAAGAACAACCATCTGACAGTGCTAGCCGGCTGGAACATAGAAGACTTCAAATACTCGGCATCCCGCTTCAAGAGGCAGGGCCTCCTGATGGACGACAGACCCAACTGGGATCTTGTCAGCGGCGAGAGCATGGAAATGGAGGACGCCGGCTCCATGGCATATGCCCTGAACGGCTTCTTCGGCCGAGTAAGCTACAGCTACAAAGGCAAATACCTGGCTGAGGTCAGCGGTCGTTACGACGGCAACTCCAAGTTCCCTTCATCCCAAAGATGGGGCTTCTTCCCCTCCGCATCCGTCGGCTGGCGCATCTCCGAGGAAGGGTTCCTCAAGGAAGCCAGATGGCTGGACAACCTCAAGATCCGCGTCTCCGCCGGTACCGCCGGCAACGGCTTGATCAGCAATGCGTATGCATATATGTCCACGATGAGCCTCAACACCTCCTCCGTGCTGAACAACGGCGCCAAGTTCACCTACACCAGCGCCCCTTCACCCATTCCCGACGGACTGACCTGGGAGAAGGCCACCACATATGACCTGGGAGTGGACTTCGAAGCCCTCAACGGAAGGCTGAACTTCGTCGCCGACATCTACCGCAAGAACACCACCGACATGTACGTGACCGGTGACGAACTTCCCGCGGTTTACGGCAACGACGCCCCCAAAGGCAACTACGCCAACATGAAGACCGACGGCTGGGAGCTGAGCCTCGGATGGCGCGACTCCCACAAGGTTGGAGGCAAGACCCTGTCCTACAACGTCAAGGCCACCCTGTACGACGCGATGAGCACCATCACCAAGTACACCAGCAAGACCAACCTGCTGCCCACCCTCTACGAAACGCATTATTATGAAGGTATGACAATCGGAGAAATCTGGGGCTATGTGGCCGACGGTTTCTATGCCACCGACGAAGACGCCCAGAGCTGGGGTCTCACCACCCAGTTCGCCAACTCCAAGTGGAAACCCGGAATGGGCGATATCCGCTATGTGGATCAGAACGGCGACCACGTCATCAATCAGGGCGACGGCACTCTGGACAACCACGGCGACCTCGTGAAGATAGGCAACTCCACCCCCCGCTACAACTACAGCCTCAACCTGGGCGTGAAATGGAACGGCATCGGCATCAGCATGATGTGGACCGGTGTCGGCCATCAGGATTGGTATCCCGCCAAGGAATCCGGCTGGTTCTGGGGACAGTACGGCCGTCCTTATAGTATGGCCCTTCCCTGGCACAGCGACAGGGCTGTCGTAAACGGCGAGTTCAATCCCGATGCCTACTGGCCCCGTCTTGTAGGCTACAGCGGAAGCTCCGCCTCCGGCATCCTTTCCTCGCCCAACACGCAGTACTTGCAGAACGCAGCCTTCCTGCGCCTGAAGAACCTCACGTTGGAATATTCCCTGCCCAAGAAGGTCACCGACGCCATCAAGATGCAGAACGTCCGCGTTTACATTTCCGGCGAGAACCTTCTTACTTTCACACCTCTTTCGGAGCACGCCTGCAACTACGACCCCGAGGGTCTGTATCACGGCGATGCTGACAGCGGATACGGCGTCGGCGCCGACAACGGCGGTGACGGCGACATCTATCCTGTCATGAAGTCCTACACATTCGGTATCAACATCACCTTCTAAAATGACTGCAATATGAAAAAGACAGCTTTAATATTCGTTTCGGCCCTCATGCTGGCCTCCTGCAGTGATTTTCTCCAGAAGAATCCAATAGCCCAGATCGGTTCCGAGGACTATTTCACCAACGAAACGGCCCTCAAGACATACATCAACGGCTTCATCAACAGCTATACTCCCAACCACTCCGCGATAGCCGAAGAGCAGCTTGCCGCCGACGTGCTGGTCAGCACCATAGGCTGGGTGGACTACCTTGCCAGCGACTGGAGCCCGGACATCCAGGACGGCTGGGATGCCGACGACTGGAAGCCCATCTACAACATCAATTACTTCCTCAAACATTTCCGCGAAGTTCCCGACCTTAGCGAGGACACGTACAAGCATTACGAGGCCACCGGCAGATTCTGGAGGGCCTACAAGTATTTCGAGTTCGTCAAGAAATTCGGTGCCGTCCCTTATTATACGGAGCCCATCGACGCCTCTGATGAAGATGCACTGTACAAGGCAAGGGACAACCGTGAGGACGTTATGACGAAGATACTCGAGGACCTTGACTTCGCCTGCGACAACCTCTCCACCTCCAGCGAGTGGGTGGACAATGCCAACATCAACAAGTACATAGCTCTCGCATACAAGTCCAGGGTATGTCTGTTCGAAGGCACGTACCGCAAGTACCACTCCACAGACCCTTCCACAGGTCTGGCCTGGAAGAGCGACGAGGCCACAAAGTACCTCACCGAGGCCGCCGATGCAGCCAAGAAGCTGATGGATATGGGCAAATACAAGCTCACCAGTACAGCCGCCAACGTGAAGACCCAGTACAGGGCCCTTTTCACCAGCGAGGCCGTGGACCACAACGAGGTAATCTGGGCCAACGAGTACAATGCAGCCCTGTCCAGGACGCACTTCCTCACCTGGAGGTTCTGCTCCGGCTCCTACGGTGGCAAGGTGTCTGCAGACCAGGACCTTATCCGTCTGTATCTGAATCTTGACGGCACTTCCCACACCGCAGCGCAGAACGAGTTCTTTGTGGACGAGGTGAAAGATCGCGACTACCGTCTCAGCCAGACCTGGATCACTCCCGGTTACGAGAAGAAGATAGGCGGTGTGACGCAGAAGTTCGCTCCTTATTTCGGCACCACCCTCACAGGCTACCAGCCCATCAAGTGGAACCTGGATGACGACACGTACGAAGGCGCCGCCATCTCCTACAACTCCATCCCCATCATCCGCTATGCCGAGGTGCTCCTCAATTATGCGGAGGCAAAGGCCGAGCTGGGTCAGTTCGGCGAAACCGAGTGGGACCTCACCATCAAGCCTCTTCGCGAAAGGGCAGGTGTCGTGGGCACAAGGTTCACCGTTTCCGACCCTTACCTGAAGGCATACTACGGATTCGACAATCCCGACCTGCTGGAAATCCGTCGCGAGAGGACCGTGGAGCTCATTCTCGAGAGCTTCCGTTACGACGACCTGTGCCGCTGGGGATGCTGGGAGAAGCTCAACAAGCAGTGGTACGGCATCTATATTCCCGAAATGGGCAAGGCCTACGACCTCAACGAGGACGGCATCAACGATGTGTGCATAGTGAAGAGCCAGAGTGAGGTAGGCAGCGAGAAAGGCGTCACCTACATCGTCGCCGACGGCACGGACTTCGGCCTGGAGAACGGCACCAGCGGCCGTCTGATGTACAATATCGGTCGTCAGTTCAGTGAGAAGAGATATGTTCACCCCATCCCCAGATCCGCGATAGTCGTGAACAAGAACCTCGAGCAGAACGCTGCCTGGAAATAATCTTGTCCTCAATGAGAAAAACATTGATTTCATTGCTCGCCGGCCTGTGCTTCTTTGTAGGAGCACGGGCCGAAGACGGGCAGCCGCCCGTAAAGATTGTGGGTGGCCCGTATCTGCAGAACGTCACCAAGACGTCCTTCACGGTGTGCTTCACCACCAACGTGCCCGCCGTGGGCTGGGTGGAACTCGCTCCCGAGGACGGTACGCATTTCTACAACTGCTCCCGTCCCAAGTACTGGGACCTGCGCGGCAAGGGGCGCAAGCCAATTGGCACGTACCACCAGATCACCGTCAGCAATCTGGAGCCCGGCACCACGTATCGCTACCGCCCTATGTGCAGGGGCGTCATCAAGGCCGACAACCGCAATTCCATAATATATGACGGCGGCTACGGACGCAACATCCTGGGCAAGGCCCAGCCCTGCAGGGTGACGACGCAGAAGGACAGCTACGACAAGGTAACTTTCGCCACCATCAACGACATGCACGAGAGCGATTCCCTGTTCCAGTGCCTTATGAAGGACGCCCGCGGCAAATACGACTTCGTGGTGTTCAACGGCGACATGACCTCCTCCGTGGATTGCGAGAGCGATATCTGGAAGCACTATATGACCTCCGCCTCCAAGCTGTTTGCGGACGAAACGCCCCTGTATCTTGGACGCGGCAACCACGAGAACCGCGGCAACGACGCCATTGCCTTTGCCGGCTATTTCGTCACCCCCACCGGAATGACCTACTATGCCTTCAATTACGGACAGTTCTTCTTCCTGATGCTGGACGGCGGCGAGGACAAGCCGATGGACGATATCCGCAATCTGGACATAATGATTACGGAAGACTACGTGAAGGCCGAATCGCAGTGGCTGGAGCAGGTGCTGCAGACCCCCGAGTGCAAGAATGCCACAAAGAGGATAGCCTTCTGCCACATGCCTCCCTTCATCAAGGAATGGTACGGAGGCGCCACGATAAACCGTTATCTCGTGCCGGCGCTGAATGCCGCAAATTTCGATCTCATGATCTGCGGACATACGCACAGGTACAAAACGTGGCCTGCCGGTGACGCAAGGATGGGAACGAACTTCCCGATTGTGGAAAACGCCAACCGCACCCGTATGGTGACCACGGTGACGCCCCAGGCCATAAAGCTGGAGTTCTACGCCCCCGATGGCACAGCATCCCAGAAGCCTCTGTCTTTCACAAAATAAATAAGGGACCGGCTCATCGCCGATCCCTTACCTAACCTAAAACTTAACCTATGAAAAAACTATTCGTGCCTTACTCTTTTGCAAGAGGTGTGCCAAAGTTTTTTCCACAGTTCTTAAGTATAGGAAAAACGGCGCCGCAGAATGCAAGAAGCACCAGTGTGCCGCAACCCAGGCGCATCCACATTCCGCTCATATCGGAGCAAAGCAGCAGCAGGCCGTAGCCGGCCGCCGTCAGGGCAAACAGGGAAAATATCCGTTTCCACTCGTACGGAACAGGGTAGTACCTGTTGCCCAGGCGGACGCTGAGCAGCAGCATCGCAAGGTAGCTCAGAAGGTGCCCGAAGGCGGAGGCCCAGTATGAGAAGCGCGGCATGAAGCAGATGTTCACAGCTGCCGTCACTGCAAGCCCCAACAGGGTTATCCAAATCGCCATTGACGTCTTTCCGCCCAGCTTGTACCACATGTTCACGTTGAACAGCATCCCCAGCAGGATGTAGCTCAGCAGCATCACCGGCACCACGGCGATGGCGCCACGGAAATCGCGTCCCAGAATCAGTGCCAGGACGTCCATATAGCACACGACTGCCAGCAGCACCAGGCAGCAGAATGCCACAAAGTATGTCATCACCTTGGCGTACAGTTCCTTGCTGCCCTTGTCCTTCGCTCGCTGGAAGAAGAACGGCTCCGCGGCATAGCGGAACATTTGTATGCACAGGTTCATTATCACGGACAGCTTTACGGCTGCCTGGTACACGCCCAGTGTGGCCCTCCATTCCTGCGAAGAAGTGTCGAACCATCTGAACAGAATCCTGTCCAGAAGGTCGTTCACAACGCCCGGCAGTGCGGCCACCATCAGCGGCAGGCTGTACAGCAGCATGTCGCGCAGAAGGCGGCGGTCCAGCCGCAGCGACAGGCGGAAGAATTCCGGAATCAGCAGCACCGTGCACAGGATACAGCTGAAGAAGATGGAAAATATCACGTAGCTGAAATCCGGCGTAGTGCTTACAAAATTGAATATCCAGGCGGGTTTTGACGGGGAGAGGAAAAGATACAGGTTGCAGCCCAGTTCAGCAAATATTTTGAGGGTCTTGACCACAGCGAACTTCAGGGCCTTGTGGTCCTGCCTCAGGCGGGCGAACAGGATAGCCGTGACGGAGTCCATTGCCAGGATGCCGCCCATATAGCGGACAACGCAGCCGAAGCCGTCGTAGCCCAGAATGCTGCTGATGGGGTCTGCAAAGGCTATTGCTATGGCAAGGAACGCGGCGCTGACCCCGAACACAGCCACGAAGGCGTTGCCGTACACCTTGCGCGGGTCGGCCCCTTCCTTGTTCGCGAAGCGGAAACAGCCTGTCTCCAGGCCCAGCACCAGCACCACCTGCAGCACCCCTATCCAGCTCATCAGCTCCGTCACCACGCCGTATGACGCCTGCGTCAGGACGCGGGTGTACACGGGGACCAGAACGAAGTTTATGATGCGGGCCAGAATTGTGCTGAGGCCGTAAATTGCGGTTTCGCCGGCAAGTTGTTTTATAGGATTTGCCATAATGCTGCGAATTTACGCTTTTTTTGAGTATTTTTGTGTTTCCAAAGCCCAGCAATATGAAAAAAATATCATTACTTCTCGCCGCGGCGCTTTCCATTGCCTCGTGCGCGAACAATAACCAGAAAACACAAGAGCAAATGCAGACACAAAGCCAGACAGAGCCCGTGGTCGTCATGGAGACCAACTACGGCACGATGAAGATCCAACTGTACAACAACACCCCCGCCCACAGGGACAATTTCCTGAAGCTTACCAAGAGCGGATTCTACGACGGACTGAAGTTCCACCGCGTTATCCAGGGCTTCATGATCCAGGGTGGCGATCCCCTGTCCAAAGACGACAGCACAGCTTCCCGCTGGGGTACCGGCGACGTGGGCTACACCATTCCTGCGGAATTCGTGAAGGAGAACCGCCACTGCAAGGGCGCCCTCGCCGCGGCAAGGCTGGGCGACATGGCCAATCCCCGTCGCGCATCTTCCGGCTGCCAGTTCTATATCGTGCAGAGCGAGAGCGGCTGCTCGCATCTGGATGGCCAGTACACCGTTTATGGCCAGACAATAGAGGGCCTGGACGTAATCGACAAGATTGCCGCCGTTTCTACAGACCCCTACGACCGTCCCCTGGAGAGCGTCATCATCAAGAGCGTGAAGCTTGAAGAGCCCGTGGACAGCACAGCTGCGGCCCAGGCTGCCGACAGCTTGAAGGTGGAGTAAAAAGCAAAGGGTACAAAAAACCGGCGGGAGGATGTTCCTCCCGCCGGTTTCTTTCTGTTCAAGCAACAGCGCTCTTAGTCGCTGAGGCTGAAGCGTTTGAATACGAGGACCTTGGCCTCTTTGTCGGCCGCCTTCATGGCGTCCTTGACAGAGATCTTGCCGTCGCCCATCTGGTACTCCTGCTCTTCCAGGGTGTTCTCCTTGAAGAACTTGGCTACACGGCCGTTGGCGATCTGCTCCACCATCTGTGCGGGAAGGCTGGCAGCCTTCTGGGCAGAAACTGTGGCGCGGATTTCGCGGGCCTGAGCGGCCTGCTCTTCGGTGATCCAGCCTTTGGCGGTGTTGGAGTTGATGTGGTCTTCGCTGTCCACGTGAGCGGGGTTGATGCCGGCCTTGGTGAGAGCGGCGTCAACGGCCTTGCGCACGAGTTCCTCTTTGGTCTTCTCGATGGCAACGGCCTTCTCCTGGTCGATGACGGCCTGAGGGCAGTCGGCGGCGCTGATGGAGACGGGCTTCATGGAAGCTACCTGCATCGCTACACCCTTGGCGAGATCCTCGACGATGCCCTTGTTGAATCCTACCAGGGCGGAAAGTTTGCCGTTGATCTTGTGGTTGTATGCGCAGAGGAAGTCGGCCTGGGCGGCTTCGTAGCAGAGAAGCTCGTGCTTCTCGCCGGTCTTGCCGGTCTGCTCCGTCACGGCGGCTTCGATGGTCAGGCCGCTGGCGAGGGTGCAGGCGAGGAGTTCCTCTTTTGTGGCGGGGAAGTTCTTCAGGGCCACCTGGGCGATTTCGTCGGCCAGGGCCTGGAAGGCCTCGTTCTTGGATACGAAGTCGGTCTCGCAACCCAGGGCTACCAGGATGCCTTTGCCGCCTTCTACCAGGGCGATTACCTTACCTTCGGTGGTGGTGCGGTCCGCGCGTTTCTCGGCAACGAGTTTGCCCTTTTCACGGATGATTTCCTTGGCACGCTCGAAATCGCCGTTGGCCTCTACGAGAGCCTTCTTGCAATCCATCATGCCGGCAGAAGTCATGTCACGGAGCTTCTTGACGTCAAGTGCTTTGATTTCCATTTCTTTTCTGTGTTAAAGGGTGTTACTCTTTTACTTCCTCCTCGGCGGCGGGAGCGGGGGCAGCCTCGGCTTCGGCCTCGGACTTGGGCTCTGCCGTAGCGGCCTTGCGGTGGCGCAGGGTCTTGGCGGCGGGCTTTTCGGCATTGCCTTCGCTCTCTTCGGGAGCTTCTTTCTCTTTCTCCAGCTTGCGCTCTTCGAGACCTTCCTGGATTGCGGCGCAGATGGCGTCCATAATCACGCTGATGCTCTTTGCGGCATCGTCGTTTGCAGGTATCACGTAATCAATCGGAGTAGGATCGCAGCATGTATCAACCATTGCGATTACGGGAATACTCAAACGATTGGCCTCTTTGACGGCGTTGATCTCCTTCTGTACGTCAATCACGAACAGGGCGGAGGGGAGACGGTTCAGGTCCTTGATGGAACCGAGGTTTTTCTCGAGCTTGGCTCTCTGACGGGTGATCTGCAGCCTTTCGCGCTTTGCGAGGGTGTTGAACGTGCCGTCTTCGACCATCTTGTCGATGGTGTTCATTTTCTTGACTGCCTTGCGGATGGTCATGAAGTTGGTGAGCATTCCACCGGGCCAGCGCTCAGTCACGTAAGGCATTCCGACAGCGGCGGCCTTCTCGGCCACGATGTCCTTTGCCTGTTTCTTTGTGGCGACGAAGAGAATCTTGCGACCGCTGCGGGCGAGCTGTTTTGCGGCTGCGGCGGCTTCGTCAATCTTTACTATACTTTTATGCAGGTCGATGATGTGGATTCCGTTCTTCTGGTCGAAGATATAAGGAGCCATTTTGGGATTCCACTTGCGCGCCATGTGTCCGAAGTGGACACCTGCATCAAGCAATTCTTGGAAATTTGTTCTAGCCATTTTAAGCTTTTGTTAATTTTTGTTAATAATTTTCATCTCGTGCGGTAGCGGCCTGGCCGGTCCGCGAGATTGGTGCGTGGGAGCAATCTGGGAGTAGTTTTTCTTGACTCACGCCAGGACAAAGTCTCCTGGATTTGTGCCTCCCGACAGCAAAAAACGGTAAATCCCACTAACGTTTCGAGAACTGGAAGCGGCGACGGGCACCGGGCTGGCCGGGTTTCTTGCGCTCCACCTCTCTTGAATCGCGAGTAAGCATGCCGGCGGCCTTCAGTGCGGGACGGTAAGCCTCTTTGTCCACTTCGCAAAGTGCACGGGCGATACCGAGCCTGAGAGCCTCAGCCTGACCTTTGATTCCACCTCCGTCGAGGTTGGCCTTCACGTCAAACTGACCTACAGTACCTGTGATCTCGAAAGGCTGGTTGGCGATGTACTGAAGGGTCTCTTCCTTGAAGTAGAGGTTCAGTTCGCGACCGTTGATGACGATGTTGCCTTTACCGGGGGTAATGTAGACGCGAGCAACTGCTGATTTACGTCTTCCAAGGGCGTTTGTAATTTTCATGCTCTGCATTTTTACATTTCGTTCAACTTAAGTTCCTTGGGGTTTTGTGCCTGGTGCGGATGCTCGGGACCTGCGTAGATGAACAGGTTGTTGATGAGCTTGTTGCCGAGGCGGTTCTTGGGAAGCATACCCCTGACTGCAATCCTGATGACTTCGGTAGGTTTCTTTGCGAGAAGCTCCTTGGGTGTGGCATAACGCTGTCCGCCGGGATAACCGGTGTAGCGTACATACACCTTGTCGGTCATTTTCTTGCCGGTGAGCTTTATCTTCTCGGCGTTGACGATGATGATGTTGTCACCACAGTCCACGTTGGGGGTAAAGCTGGGCTTGTTCTTACCGCGGAGGATAAGGGCGGCCCTGCTGGCCAGACGACCAAGAACCAGATCAGTCGCATCGATCACATACCACTCTTTCTTTACTTCTGCAGGTTTTACAGAAATAGTTTTGTAGCTAAGTGTGTCCACTGTCTTTGTTGTTTTGGTTAATACTATAATACTGCGTCCCCTATTTTTCATAGGGGGTGCAAAGGTAAGAAAAATATTTTGATTGGGCAAAAAAATCAGACTTTACACGTCATATCTGCGAAAGTCTTTCTCCTTGATGCTTTGGCGTTTGTCGTATTCCTTCTTGCCACGGGCGAGCGCTATGAGCAGTTTTGCGTAGCCGTTTTCGGCTATGTACAGCTTCACCGCCACGATTGTCAGGCCCTTCTCCTTGACGGCGCGCGAGAGTTTTCGCAGCTCTTTGCGCTGGAGCAGCAGCTTGCGCTCGCGCCGGGGGTCGTGCTGGCCCCAGGAGCCCCACCAGTACTCCGCCACGTGCATGTTCTTCACGTACAGCTCTCCGCCCACGAAATGGCAGAAACTGTCCACCAGCGACGCCTTTCCCTCGCGGATGGACTTGATTTCCGTGCCCGTCAGCACGATTCCTGCCTGATAGGTCTCTATGAACTCGTAGTCGAACGAAGCGCGGCGGTTCTTTATCTCTATGTTGCTCTTTTTCTTGGGCATGGTTTCTTTCTCTACAGTCTTACCCAGTGTATTTTCACTCCGTCCCTTTCCATTCCGCGCAGCCAGGTCATCTGGCGCTTGGCGAACTGCCAGATGGCTACTTTCAGATAGGTGTACATCTGCTCCAGGTCCATCTGTCCTGTGAGGTACATGGTGAGGTATTTGTATTCCAGTCCGTATTTTATCAGCCGTTCGGCGGGAATCCCCGCTTCCAGCAGCCCCTTCACCTCCATCAGCATCCCTTCTTCGAAACGCTCCTTCAGACGGGCTTCTATCCTTGCGCGCCGCACTTCGCGGTCCACGCGGATGGCGATGAAAAAGGTCTTGCGGGGGAGGACAAGATTCAGTTCCCTGTTGTCCTCAAGGTCGTACTCCGGCCTGGTGACGGCCTCTATGTACAGTCCGCTGCCGCCGCACAGAATGGGGATGACACCCCTTTTCATGCAGTCCTCGTATGCTGCGGAAAAGTCCCTCTGGTACAGGCAGATGTCGTATCTGGCCCCGGCCGGCACGATGTCCACAAGATGGCAGGGAATTTCCCCGTACTCCTTCATGTCCTTGCCGGTGCCTATGTCCATGCCGCGGAACACCTGGCGGCTGTCTCCGGAGAGAATTTCGGCAGGAGCGCCGAGGGCGGCCAGCTGGCGCGCCATTTCCACCGCATAGCGCGTTTTCCCGCTGGCAGTGGGCCCCATTATGCAAATGAGGTCAATCTCGCCCTCCCGCCACAGCTGCAGCAAGGTGCTTGCCGACAAGTCCTCCCCTTGGGGAATGGGCGCCGGAGGCGGAATGGGTATGAAAGGTTTGCGTGCCACGGATATCATTGCAGTTTGAACGCGAGGTAGGTGATTGGCACGCCCTGCGACAGGAACAGCTTTTCGTAGTGCGTCTGCACTTCGTACAGGGCCGGATTGGCAAGGTATCCTTCGCGCGTGTTCCCCTCCGAGTAAAGATCTGCCGTGCTGGCCAGCAGTTCCAGCCCCTGATTGTGCACCACCTCCAGAGTGTATTCGTGCAGCAGGGCGCTGTCGGTCTTCAGGTGCACCGTGCCGCCCTTTTCAAGGAATTTGCGGTAGCGGTCCAGGAACTGGGGCGAGGTGAGCCTTTTGGCAGGCTTCTTGGGCTGGGGGTCGCAGAAGGTCACCCATATTTCGGACACTTCGTCCTCGGCGAACATTGAATTTATGAATTCTATCCTGGTGCGCAGGAAGGCCACGTTCTGCAGATTCTCGCTGACGGCTTTCCTGGCTCCGCTCCACAGGCGGGCGCCCTTGATATCCACGCCTATATAGTTGCGCGAAGGGTCGCGGCGCGACAGGTCCAGGGTGTATTCCCCGTGACCGCAGCCCAGTTCCAGCGTGATGGGGGCGGGGCGGGAGAACATCTTTTCGTTCCAGTGTCCCTTCAGGGGATGGCACTTGTCCTGCGCGACGTTCAGCACCTCGTCCACGGAGGGCTGCACGAGGCAGGCGAAGGTTTCGTTTTCCGCGAACTTACGCAGTTTGTCCTTTCCCATTGCCGGAGCCTCCTCGTTTCTTGTGGTGATGCTTCTTGCGTGAGAGGCCTCCTTTTCGCGTCTCGTCGAAGCGGGATATGCTGCCCTCGTCTGCGGAAGACACGAATTCGGGCTTTGCGGGCGCCTCTTCCACCTTGATTGTGGCGGGTTTGACACCCTTCTTGTTCTGGGCGATGACTTCTTTCACCTCGTCGGCTGACAGCTCGTAAAGATTTGCCAGCGAGCCTTTCTCGTAGGTGAAGTACATCTTCTGCGCCAGGATGTCGGTCTTGGCCAGATAAGCCAGGCCGTCCTGGAACTCCAGCGGCTGGTGCAGGCGGGGGAGATGACTCTGCGCGTCCATATACGCGGCCACTTCGTAGTTGAGGCAGCATTTCAGCTTGCCGCACTGTCCGGCCAGCTTCTGCGGATTGAGGGACAGGTCCTGGCAGCGGGCGGCGCCGGTGCTGATGCTCTTGAAGGAGGAAATGTAGTTGGAGCAGCAAAGCTCGCGTCCGCAGATGCCCAGACCTCCAATGAGGCCGGCTTCCTGGCGTGCGCCTATCTGCTTCATTTCCACGCGGATATGGAATTCTTCCGCAAAGTCCTTTATCAGCTGGCGGAAGTCCACGCGGCCGTCGGCGATGTAGTAGAAGATGGCCTTCGTGCCGTCTCCCTGGAACTCCACGTCACCGATTTTCATATCCAGCGACAGGTTGGCCGCCAGCTGGCGGGCGCGTATCATCGTGGATTGCTCGCGCGATGTGGCCTCGCGCCATTTTTCTATGTCGTAGGGCTTTGCCTTGCGGTAAATCTTCTTGAATTCGAACCGGGCGGGGTCGATGTTCTTCGCCCTCATCTGCTGGGCCACGATGGGGCCTTCCAGGGTCACGATTCCAAGGTCGTGGCCGGTGGCGGCCTCCACAATCACCTTGTCGCCGGTTTTTATGCTCTGGCCTGATTCGTTGCGGTATATGCCCTTGCGGGTGTTCTTGAAGCGTACCTCGAAAAGGCTGTCGTACTGGGCCTGACGCACTCCGTCCAGCCAATTGTACACCTCCATCTTGCAGGCGCCGGCGTGGTATGTGCACTCCAGCTCCGAAGAGGCGTTCCTTTCCACGCTGCATCCGCGGAAGCAGTCGAAAGTCTTGTTTTCTATCTCGTCTTTCATCGCAAATTAACGTATAAACGGTTCACAAGGTCCGTGAAGACCATTTTGGGGCTGACGTTTCGCCCCAGCAGGGCGGCGGCCTTGTCCAGGGCTGCCACGGCGCGCGAGCAGAACCCTGCGGAGCATCGCGCGGCGGCCTCCCTGTAATATTCTTCCTGGTCGGGTGAGGCGTAGCAGATGTCTGCAAGGCCTCTTCCGTACAGCATTATTTTTCTCAGTTCCTCCGTGGCGCAGGCGCACAGGTCCTTCTGCCTCTCGCGGGAAGAAAGGGCCGTTATGGCGTCCGAACTGTCCAGTGCGGCAGCAAGGTCCTTGCGCATAATGGCCTCCAGAAGGTTTCTCCACAGCGACAGCGTTTCCTGCGAGGGAGTCTGCAGGACTGTCTGCGAGCGGTCGAACGGCAGGATGCGCATCCCCTGGCAGCGGCTGAAGATTGTGCCCATCACGTCCTGGGGATTCTGTGTCACCAGGATGAAAATCGTCATTGCGGGCGGCTCTTCCAGGATTTTCAGAAGCTTGTTGGCGCACTGGGCGTTCATTCTTTCCGGCAGGAACATCACTACGGCCTTGTAGCCTCCGGCAAGGGAGGAAAGGGACAGCTTGGACACGATGTTTTTGGCCTCGAATACGGAAATGTTTCCGGCCTTGCTCTCTATGTCCAGCGCCTCGTACAGCTCCTGCTCCGTGAAACAGGGGTTCTGCCGGAACAGTTCCCTGAATGTGCCAAGGGCCATTTCGGACACGGGGTGGTCGTCCTTTATGACGCCGCCTGTGTTCACGGGGAAGACGTAGTGCACGTCCGGGTGCGACAGGTGCTCTATCTGCCGGCAGGAGGGACACTGCCCGCAGGCTTCAGAGCCCGCCGGATTGGAGCAGAAGAGCCTCTGCAGGAAGGCATTGGCGATGGCCAGGCCTCCGCTGCGGGGGTTTTCGTACAGGAGCAGGGCGTGAGGCACCCGGCCCGACGAAATCATCGAGCGCATCGCCTGCACGGCCGCCTCATTGCCACGTATCTGCGAAAACTTCATCTAAATGTCGCGTAGTGCCGTATATTCGGCAAGTTCTCCAAGATATCTGCGCGCTTTGCCGTCCGGAAGCACCTTGAGGGCGTCCACGGCCTTGCGTACATAGTCGTTCAGTACCTTCTGGGCCTGCGATATGCCTTCGTGGCTGCGGACAAATTCCAGCACCTTGTCCCTGCAGAGAGCAGGATCGGTGCGCACGGCATCCCGAATTTTCATCTCCAGTTCCCTTGGGGCGTTTTCAAACGCTCCCAGCAGCGGCAGGGTGATTTTCTTCTCCAGAATGTCCACTCCTACGGGTTTTCCCACGTCCGAGTCCATATAGTCGAAGATGTCGTCCTTCATCTGGAAGGCGTATCCGAGGTACAGGCCGAAGTCCTGCGCGGCGGCAAGATATTCCGCAGGGGCGTCCATCGACATCACGCCGGCCATCGCGGACAGCTGGAACAGCGATGCCGTCTTGCGGAAAATTATCGCAAGGTAGTCTTCGAAGGAAGTGTCGCATTTTTCGGCCTTCTGCAGCTGCAGCATTTCGCCCTCCGCCAGGTTGCTCAGCGTCCTGGAGAACAGGGTGATGGCCTCGTCGTCGCGCGGGCTGACGTCCAGAATGGCCTGCATTGCGCGCACCAGCCAGAAGTCGCCCACCAGCACGCTTATGCTCGGACCCATCTGCTTGTACAGGGTGGGCTCTCCGCGCCGCAGGTCGGAGCTGTCGGCCACGTCGTCGTGCAGAAGGGTGGCGTTGTGCAGCAGTTCGGCTGCAACCGCGTACTTGATGGAGTTCTCGTTCACGATTCCGTCCGCCGAGCAGGCTTTCGCCATCAACAGCGACAGAATGGGGCGCATATGCTTGCCGGAATGCAGCAGAAGCCCCTCGTTGGTGGAGTTGAGCAGCGCGATGTCGCTGCCCAGATACTTCCGCATCCCGGTGTGCAGGGCTACAAGGTCCGCCCGCAGATAATCCTTTATTTCGCTTACGTCCAACTCTTTACAGCAGATTTTCAAGCGCCGCTTCGATGGCTGCCTTGTTCACAAGGCCCGCGCTGCGCTCGGCAGGCACTCCGTCTTTGTAGTAAATCAGGGTGGGAACGTTGCGGATGCCGCAGTTGAAGGCGGTCTCCTCGCAGTCGTCCACGTTGCAGGAGGCCACCGTGATGCGGCCCTCGTAGAGTTGCGCAATCTCGTCTATTATCGGCGCAAGGGCGCGGCAAGGGCCGCACCAGGGAGCCCAGAAGTCCACCAGCGCAACGGGGGAGGACTTGATTATCTGTTCGAAGTTCTGATCGCTTACTGTCTGTTTCATACTTTTTTTAGAAGAAGATTGCCGCGGATGCGGTGAATGAGTTGAATTTCTGGCCACTGACCCCGCTAAGGCCGTCGGACTTCACGGTGGCCCAGTCGCCGAGGCCCCAGTTGTAGCGCACGGCAATCTGGATTCTCCAGATGATGAGTCCACCGCCCAGGCCGACGCCGAACTGGCTCTTGTTGATGGAAATGTCGCTCCCGTCGGAGGTTTCACTGCCCACATTGAAGCTGGCGTAGGGCACGGCCTGCACGAAAGGACGCAGCAGACCGAGGTCCGGGCCCCACTGCAGGGCAACGGGAATGGTGATGTTGTGTGTCTTCACCTGCTGGGCGGCGGCGCTGCCCGTGTTGGTGTCGGCCTGCTCGTACAGGACGGAAGGCTGGATGGAAAAATACAGCGGCAGGTTCACAAGGCCGCTGAGGCCGGCGTGGAAGCCGTTCACGCCGCCGCTCGCCGCCTCGCTCAGCGTTGCGGCAGTGGTGCCGCCCTGGATGCCGAACTGGAAGGCACTGTCCTGTGCGCGGACCACGCTTCCGCCCAATGCGAAGAGGGCCGCGGCCAGTATTATGGATTTCACTTTCATTGTTTTATGGTGCTAAAAAGTTATAATCTGGCAAAGATAATATTTTTTGCAGTAACTTCAACTCAATTCCCACCGTACATCATGCAAAAAATGGAAAAGGGGCTGACCAAAAAGGCACTTTCGGAGCGACTGCGACCCGTGGAGTCTGAGGGGCGAAGCCCTTCAGCCCCCCTGAAAGGGGGTGCAGGGGGTTGCTGAAAGCGTAAGAGGTTGACTAAAACGGAGTTTTAGTCAACCTCTTTCTTATAAGTAGAGCCGGAGATTATTCGGCAGCTTTTTCCTCTGCGGGCTTCTTGCCGACCTTCAGGACCTCTACGTCGAAGATGAGGGTGGAGTTGGGCTTGATTGTGCCGCCCATGGGACGCTCGCCGTATGCGAGGTCGGCGGGAACGTACAGTTTGATCTTGCCGCCCTGGCCTACGAGCTGCATGCCCTCGGTCCAGCCTTTGATGACGCGGTCCAGGGTGAACTTCATGCCCTCTTCCTTGTCGCAGGAGTCGAACTGGGTGCCGTCGATGAGGGTGCCTTTGTATTTGCACCATACGGTGTCGGCGGGGCCGGCCTTCACTTCGTCGCCGTCCTGGATGATTTCATACATCAGGCCGCTCTCGGTCTTCTGGATGCCGCCCTTGTCGAAGAGCTTCTCCATAAAGTCCTGTCCCTTGACCAGGTTCACGGCAGCTTCGTAGGCGTTCTTCTTGGCCAGGAAGTCGCTGAAAATCTGGTTCATGTCGTCGGGATTTACCTTGAACTGGGCGTTGAACTCCTCGCCGCCGGGCTGGCCCTGGGCGTTGATGAAGTCCTGCATGCCCTTCTTCAACTGGGCGAAGTTCAGATCGCCGAGGTCGTCAGCGAAGTTGTTGGCCTTGATGAAGTAGCCGAAGTTGACACCGATAAGGTAGCTTACGGAGTCCACGGTGCTCTTGGAGGGAGCCTGTACGTCCACCTTGGGATCGGTGGAGCAGGAAGATACCATTGCTGCAGCGATGATGGCAGCTGCGAAAAATTTGATTGCTTTCATTTTTTATTGTGTTTGGATTGTTATTTTTCTACGCTTGGAACACTTTCCGGCAGTATTTCTTCCGGAGTGGGTATGGGAGCCTTGCCCTTGCAGGTGAGCGACACGGCAACAAGGCCCAGTATCGCGGCGGTGGCGGAACTTAACAGTATGCTCATCTTGCCTATGCTGATGACCTCCGGGTCCGTGAAGGCGAGGCCGGTGACGAATATGGACATCGTGAAGCCTATGCCGCCCAGGATGGAGACGCAGAACAGCTGCAGGTAGTTTACTCCGGTGGGCTTGTCTGCGATGCCGGTCTTGATGGCCAGGAAGCTGGCAGTGAAGATGCCTATGGGCTTGCCGAACACCAGGCCGAAGAATATGCCCAGCGTCACAGGGCTGACGCCTGAGGAGAATATTTCGCCCGTCATCGGCACACCGGCGTTGGCCAGGGCGAAGATGGGCATTATGCAGAAGGTGACCCAGGGCTGCAGCCTGCTCTCGAAGCGGTGCATCAGGGGGCATACCCTGCCGAGGGCGGAGTGCAGGTCGTGGATTATGTGCTGCTGTTCCGGCGAGCCCAGAACCTGCGTGCTGCCTGTACTGGAGGCCTTGAACTTGTCCAGGCTCAAGCCCACGCGGGCGGTGAACTTGACTTCGTTGATGATGCCCTTGGAGGGAATCATCATGGCCAGCAGCACGCCGGAAATCGTGGCGTGGATGCCGGATTTCCAGGTGAAGTACCACATGAATATGCCGGGGATTATGTAGAAGGCTCCTTTCTGGATCTTCAGACGCTTGAATACGTACAGAAGCAGCATTATGCCGGCCACAATCAGAAGGTTGCCCAGATACAGCGTGTGCGTGGGGTAGAAGATGGCCAGGATCACTATGGCTCCCAGGTCGTCCACTATCGCGAGGGCGGTGAGGAACACCTTCAGCGCTACGGGCACCCTGTCGCCCAGGATGGAAAGGATTCCGATGGCGAAGGCGATGTCCGTGGCCGTGGGGATTCCCCAGCCGTTGCTTGTGGGGGTGCCGTGGTTGAAGACGGTGTACAGCAGCGCGGGAACGGCCATTCCGCCCAAGGCGGCCAGAATCGGAAGAATGCTGTGTTTGAAGGAGCATAACTGGCCCACCAGCATCTCACGCTTGATTTCCAGGCCCACCGTGAAGAAAAATACGGCCATGAGGGCGTCGTTCACCCACTCCCTCAGGGACATGTCCATTCCGAAGGAGCCTATCTTGAAGGAGGCGTCCGTCTCCCAGAACTCGTTGAACCACCCGCAGCCGGGCAGCGAGGCCAGCGTGACGGCGATTATGGTGCACACCAGCAGGATTACGCCTCCTATGGCTTCTCCTTTGAAGAACTTGTTGAATGTGCGCATAATCTCCGAATTTCTTATGTGTGATGTCGGGCTGAGTATCGATTTCTGCTTGTCCATCTGCTTCTATTTTTCAAAAATGCGGCTACAAAGATACAAAAATTTCCTATTATTGAATTATTTGATTAACTTTATCCTTGATTAGGACATCCAAAGAGCCGCGCCATGAACATAGACTCCAGAACAATCCAGGCCAAGCTGAAGGAATTCTTCGGATTCGACAGCTTCAAAGGCGACCAGGAGAAGATAATAACCCACCTCTGCCGGGGCGGCGACTGCTTTGTGCTGATGCCCACGGGCGGCGGAAAGTCGCTGTGCTACCAGTTGCCAGCCCTGCTTATGGAAGGTACTGCGGTGGTCATTTCTCCGCTCATCGCGCTGATGAAGAACCAGGTGGACGCCATCCGCGGCTTTGTCAGCGGCAACGAGGGCATTGCGCACTTCCTGAATTCGTCGCTGAGCCGTGCCCAGATAGACGAGGTCCGCGCCGACATCCTGAGCGGGGTGACCAAGCTCCTGTACGTGGCCCCGGAGTCCCTCACCAAGCCGGAGAACGTGGCGCTGCTGCGTGAGGTGAAGGTGTCCTTCTACGCCATCGACGAGGCGCACTGCATATCCGAATGGGGCCACGACTTCCGTCCGGAGTACCGCCGTATCCGCGATATGGTGAACGAAATAGGCGTGGCGCCGATAATCGCCCTCACCGCAACGGCCACTCCCAAGGTGCAGAGCGACATTCTGAAGACTCTGGAGATTCCTGACGCGAAATTGTTCAAGTCCTCCTTCAACAGGCCCAACCTCTACTACGAAGTCCGCGAGAAGACGGACCCCAAGCGTGACTTGATAAAATTCATCCGCAGCCATCCCCGCCAGAGCGGCATCGTGTACTGCCTCAGCCGCAAGAAAGTGGAGGAGATAGCCCAGCTGCTGTGCCTGAACGGAATACGGGCTCTGCCCTACCACGCTGGAATGGACGCCAAGACCCGAAGCGAGAACCAGGACGCCTTCCTGATGGAAGAGGTGGAGGTGATTGTGGCCACCATCGCCTTCGGAATGGGAATAGACAAGCCCGACGTGCGCTTCGTGATACACTACGACATCCCCAAGTCGCTGGAAGGTTATTATCAGGAAACCGGCCGCGCGGGGCGTGACGGGGATCCGGGCTATTGTCTGACTTTCTACAGCTACCGCGACATCCTCAAGCTGGACAAGTTCATGCAGGGCAAGCCCGTCAGTGAGCAGGAGATAGGCCGCGGGCTGCTGATGGAGACGGCCGCGTACGCGGAGTCGTCGCAGTGTCGCAGAAGGTTGCTGCTGAACTATTTCGGTGAGGCCTACTATCAGGAAAACTGCGGCAATTGCGACAACTGCCTGCATCCCAAGCCGCGTTACGACGGTACGCAGGACCTTCTGCTGGTGCTGCGCCTGGTGGATTCCTTGCCGGAGCGTTTCAAGACGGAGCATCTGGCGCAGATTCTGTGCGGAGACGGCAACGCGATGATAAAGTCCTACCGGCACGACCGTCTGGAGTTCTTCGGCGAAGGCGGTCACGACGAGCGCTACTGGGTGGGCGTCATCCGCCAGGCCGTGCTCATGCACCTGCTGTACAAGGAGATAGAGACTTACGGGCTGATATCCCTGGACAATGACGGCCGGGCCTTCCTGGAGCAGCCCTACAGCGTGATGCTGTGCGAGGAAAGGGAGTTTTCCGCGGACGAAGATGACGAAGAGGAGAGCGCGGAGGCAGCCCGCGGAGGCGGCGGAGGCGACCAGGCTCTGCTCTCGATGCTGAAAGACCTGCGCCGCGACGTCTCCCGCAAGCGGGGGCTGCAGCCCTGGGTGATTTTCTCCGATCCCGCGCTGGAGGACATGAGCATAATGTATCCCATCACTATGGAGGAACTGCGCAAGTGCCAGGGCGTGGGAGAAGGCAAGGCCGGCAAGTTCGGCTCGGAGTTCATCTCCCTTATCAAGAAATACGTGGAGGAGAACGAGATAGAGCGTCCGGACGACTTCATCCTGCGCAACACTCCTTCGCACGCCCCCAATAAGATTTCAATAATCCAGAACGTGGACCGCAAGATTTCCCTGGACGAGATAGCCAAGAAGCTGGGCTTCACGATGGACCAGCTGCTGGGTGAGCTGGAGTCCATAGTGTATTCCGGCACCAAGCTCAATCTGGACTATTATATAAATGAAGAACTGGACGAGGACATCGTGGACGAAATCTACGAATATTTCGACACCGAGGCCGAGTCCGATTCCCTGCACGAAGCAAGAGAGAAGCTCGGCGAGGACACTTACACCCCCGACGAGCTCCGTCTCGTGCGCCTCAAATATCTCTGCGACAAGGGCGCGTAAAACATTTTGCTTACCAGCCCAGCGCCGATGCGCCCAGAATGGCCGCGTCGGACTCCTTCAGGGTGGAGAACAGAATCTTCACCTTGCCTTTCCAGATGTTCATCAGGTTGGCGTTCATAGCCTCCTCGATGGGTTTTTCCAGAAACTCCCGGCTGCGGGCCAGGCCTCCGAAGAAGACGAAGGCTTCGGGCGCGCTGAAGGCCACGAAGTCCGCCAGCGTGCGGCCCAGAATCTTTCCCGTGAAGTCGAAGACGCGAAGGGCCAGGGCGTCGCCTGCCTTGGCGGCCTCGTACACGTCCTTGGAGGTGATGCCCTCCTTGCCGCGCAGCAGCGACTCTTCGTCGCTCATCTCCAGCATTTCACAGGCGGTTTTGGCGGCGCCGATTGCGGAGCAGTATGCTTCCAGGCAGCCGTCGCGTCCGCATCCGCAGCGGCGTCCGCCGCGAACAGCACACACGTGGCCCAACTCTCCGGCAAAGCCGTCGGAGCCGTACAGAAGTTCTCCGTTCACGATTATGCCGCTGCCCACGCCGGTGCCAAGGGTTATCA
>R03__coassemble_226_pt1 | contig 35568 bp, 33 predicted proteins | sample R03__metabat2_high_PE_058 | metagenome-assembled genome bin R03 | reverse complement strand
ATGTGCGCCTCCGCCGCAAAGCTGTACTCCCCTTCCGCCAGTTCGAAGCTGACCGCGCCGAAGCCCTCCGAGCCGGGGCTCTGCTGCGCGCTGTAGACAATTTCCCCCTCGGCGTCTACCACCGCGAAGGCGATGCCGCTGACAGAGGCACTGTCGGCCGGCGTGGCTTTGGTTCGTACAAAACGCGAGTGGGTCGCGTCTGTACGAATTTCAAAACCGGAGAATGAAACGCCTACCTGCACGGGGCAGGATGTGCGCTGCTCGTCCTTCGAGCAGGCGGGCAGGATGCAGGCTATCGCGAGCACTCCTGCGAAATGCATAAGTCGTTTGAACATAATACTTTATGCTCGACCGCTTTTTGTGGGATGGGATTCTGCTCAAGAAATTGCCGTAACACTGCTCACATATCTCTCGCCACCAACGGCAAAGCAATGGCAAAGATAAGAACATTTTCCAAATACATACAAAATTTTGCAGTCATATATACAATGTCAAGTTCGTGACTATTGTAAAAATAAAATTTATCAAGCTTGTTATAATATTGTAGATTTACACAAAATAAAAAGAAAAGATGAAAGGGACGACTCCGCAAAATTTGAAAAAAGCGCTCAAGCAGCAAGGAATATCACAGCGAGAATTAGCCCAGAGACTCAATATCGACGAAACGGCCGTCAGCCGTTGGATTAGCGGAAAGGTTACCCCGTCGCAGAAGAGCATTGACGCGATCGAAGCCGCGATAGGTGTCAAACTTGACAAATCAAATGTCAACTCCAAACAAAAAGTTGCGCTCATAACCGGCATCACCGGACAAGACGGCAGTTTCCTTGCGGAATTTCTGCTGGAGAAGGGCTACGAGGTCCACGGCATAATGCGCCGCTCATCCAGCTTCAACACCGGCCGCATCGAGCATCTCTATCTGGACGAATGGGTCCGCGACATGAAGGGCCGCAAGCGTATCCAGCTGCACTACGGCGACATGACGGACTCCTCCAGCCTTGTGCGCATCCTCCAGCTTACGCAGCCCGACGAAATCTACAATCTCGCCGCGCAATCGCACGTAAAGGTCAGTTTCGACTGCCCTGAATACACCGCCGAGGTCGACGCCGTTGGGACACTGAGGCTTCTGGAGGCGATAAGGATTCTCGGCATGGAGAAGCGCTGCAAGCTCTATCAGGCCTCTACCTCTGAACTTTTCGGCCAGGTGCAGGAAGTGCCCCAGAAGGAGACCACGCCGTTCTACCCCCGCAGCCCCTACGGAGTCGCGAAGCAGTACGCCTTCTGGATTATAAAGAACTATCGTGAGGCATACGGGATGTTCGCCGTCAACGGCATTCTCTTCAACCATGAGTCCGAACGCCGCGGCGAGACATTCGTTACCCGGAAGATAACGATAGCTGCGGCCAGAATCGCCCAGGGAATGCAGGACAAATTGTATTTGGGCAACCTGAACGCCCTGCGCGACTGGGGATATGCGAAGGATTACGTGGAATGCATGTGGCTGATAATGCAGCACAGGACGCCCGAAGATTTCGTGATTGCTACGGGGCAGTACCACACTGTCCGCGAGTTCTGCACGCTCGCTTTCCGCGAGGTGGGCATCGACCTGGTGTGGGAAGGCGAAGGAGTCGGCGAGCGCGGCATTGACGTAAAAACCGGCAAAATCCTTGTCGAAGTCGACCCGAAATACTTCCGTCCGACTGAGGTGGAGCAGCTTCTCGGCGATCCCACGAAGGCACGTACACTCCTTGGCTGGAACCCGCAGAAGACATCTTTCCAGCAACTGGTACACATAATGGTGGCGCACGATATGAAGTTCGTCCGCAAACTTAAAGCAAAGGCGCAGATCGATGGAGAAGAATAGCAGAATTTACGTGGCCGGCCACCGCGGAATGGTGGGAAGCGCGATTGTGCGGGAACTGCAAAGGCAGGGCTACACTAATATAATAACCCGCACCCACAAGGAACTGGACCTCACCCGCCAGCAGCAGGTGGAGGATTTCTTCGCGTCCGAAAAGCCGGAGTACGTATTCATGCCGGCGGGCAAAGTGGGAGGAATCGTCGCGAACGAAAAGGACAAGGCGGGCTTCCTATACGAGAACGAAATGATGGCGCTGAACGTCATCCACGCAGCGTGGAAAAGCGGAGTGCGGAAACTCGAGTACCTCGGTTCCAGCTGCATCTACCCCAGGATGGCTCCGCAGCCGATGAAGGAAGACTGCCTCCTGACGGGCTCCCTGGAGCAGACCAACGAGGGGTATGCCCTGGCAAAAATCAGCGGCCTGAAGTACTGCGAATACCTTAACAGGCAATACGGCGTCCCCTATATCAGCCTGATGCCCACCAACCTCTACGGCCCCAATGACAACTACCACCCCGAGCATTCCCACGTACTGCCGGCGCTCATACGTCGTTTCCACGAAGCGAAGGAGAACGGCGCCGCGAGCGTTACCTGCTGGGGCGACGGCTCCCCTCTTCGGGAGTTCCTCTATGTTGACGACCTGGCGGACCTCTGCGTCTTCCTGATGAACAATTACGACGGAGCCGAAACAGTAAACGCAGGCAGCGGCAAAGAGCTGACGATCAAGTCTTTGACCGGGATTGTAGCCAGCGTCGTGGGCTACAAAGGCCGCATAGAATGGGACACCACCCGTCCCAACGGCACTCCCCGCAAGCTGCTGGACGTCTCCAAGACAGCCTCAATGGGCTGGACCGGCAAGATGGAACTGGAAGATGGAATCAGGCTCTCGTACGAGGATTTCCTCAGCAACCCGATAAGAGCCGAGCGCTGAGTGGAAATGGTTGTCCATCACTGTTTATAATCGATTTTCCGTTCATCGCAAAGGCGAAGTCTTCGTCACGCGCAAAGATCAGCGGCGTATCCCTGCCGTTGGTGTAGGCATGCCAATACGGGCCGCCTTCATTCATTTTGTCCGACCGGGCGGCATTCTGCCGGACAAAACGCGGCCCTTTCCTCCGGCGAAACGCCCTTTCCCCGGACAAAACCGGCCGCCGAGGGTTACCTCCCCAAAGATAACGCAAAAGCGAGTCAGGTGCGATATAACCTGACTCGCTTTGTGGGCTCCAAACGCACCACGGCATTCAGCATTGTCTGCAGGCCGAAGCCTCCGGAAACCTAATACTCTTCCTCGTTGAAGAAGAAGTCGTCTTTTGTGGGATAGTCGGGCCAGAGGTCCTCTATGGATTCATACATTTCTCCGTCGTCTTCGAGTTCTTCAAGATTCTCTATAACTTCGATGGGAGCCCCGGAACGGGAAGCGTAATCGATGAGCTCATCTTTGGTTGCGGGCCAAGGCGCGTCTTCAAGACGGTACGCAAGTTCGAGTGTCCAATACATAGCATTCTTCTTTTTAGGGCTGCAAAGGTATATAAAAAAAACAAAAAAACAAGTATCTTTGCACACTGTATGAGCAAAAGATTGAAAACATATCCGCTTGTCGCGATTCTGACCCTGATCTTTATATCTTCAGCCACTCTGCAGGCGACAAACCAGCAGCAGACAGCCAAGCCGCAAAAGCCAAGCGGGCCGCAGGCGATGACGATTCTGCAGCAGAGCCAGCTGCCGCATCCGGAGGCATTTCTGCCACAGCCTGCTGAGATTGGCAGCGCCGCGTTCTGCAGCGACTATGCAAAACACCTGGAAGGCAAAGCTTTACGCAACACGGAGAGGGGCGCGACAGCAATCGCGGATGCGAAGGTTTCCGCCGAATACTACCTGCAGCGTTTCAGCGAGGCGGTGGGCCGGCAGCTCACAGTGGCCGACTACCCCACCCTGGCGCAGTACGTCCAGACCGTGCAGGTCACAGTGCGCAAAAGCATCAACTCCACCAAGAACGTATTTCACAGGAGACGCCCGTACGATGCCCTCGACGAGCCTTCCGCGATACCTCGGCACGAGAAGAAGGGCGACCTCACGTCCTACCCTTCCGGCCACTCGATACGGGCCTGGGGTGTGGCGATGGCGCTTGTAGCCATAGCTCCGGAGCATCAGGACGCTATTTTGCGCACGGGATACGAAATGTGCCGCAGCCGCGTGATAGCCGGCTACCACTGGCAGACCGACATCGAGGCCGGAATGATAGCAGCCAGCGCCGCCTACGCCCGCCTCTGTTTCGAGCCCGCCTTCCTGCAGCTCCAGAGCGACGCCCGTGCAGAATTCAACGCCCGGCAGTAACCAGCGAGCAAGCCACCAAGCCAACAAGCAAATCTCCAAACCAGAAAGCACCACCGACAAACCATGGCATACAGAAAAGAAGAAATATATGACGAGGCCACCACGGCCGAGCTCGCGTCCCACTACCGCGAGATTCTGCGCCTGCTGGGCGAAGACCCGGACAGGGAGGGTCTTGTGAAAACACCGGAGCGCGTAGCCAAGGCAATGCAGTTCATAACCCAGGGCTACAGCCAGGACCCGGCCGAAATACTGCGCAGCGCCCTCTTCCACGAGCCCTACAGCCAGATGGTGCTGGTGCGGGACATCGAGTTGTACAGCAGCTGCGAGCACCATATGATGCCCTTCATCGGCAAGTGCCACGTTGCCTACATCCCCAACGGCACGATCACGGGCCTCAGCAAGATTGCCCGCGTGGTGGAGTGCTTCGCACGCCGCCTGCAGGTGCAGGAAAGGCTCACCACGCAGATCCGTGACTGTATACAGGACACTCTGCAGCCCCTGGGGGTTGCCGTCATAATTCAGGCAGAACACTGTTGTATGAGCATGAGGGGCGTGCAGAAGGCCGACGCCATCACCACCACCTCCGCATTCAGCGGCATTTTCCTGCGGGACGAACGCACCCGCAACGAATTCCTCCAGCTGGTGGGCTCCATCAAATAGAGGCCCCAGACCAAAGGCCGAAGCCAAAAGCAAGCGCCGGAATACAACAAAAAACCGGAACCACGATGATTCCGGTTTTTTGTGCTCCCTCAGGGGCTCGAACCCTGGACCCCAACATTAAGAGTGTCGTGCTCTACCAACTGAGCTAAGGAAGCATTATTTCAAGCAATCTTGAGTTTGTGATCCGTTTGGGGCTCGAACCCAAGACCCCAACATTAAAAGTGTTGTGCTCTACCAACTGAGCTAACGAATCGTCCAACCTTCTTAAAGGGAATGCAAAGATAGGCAGTTTTCGGGAATAAACAAAATTTTATGCGAATTTTTATTTATTTAATCTCGCCTGAACGGATTCCAGGGCTTCGAAACTGCCGAGGTCATTCCACATGAAGTCGCAAGGTATGGTGAAGATATCCTTGGATTTTTCCATCACGGCATAGTCGATGGAAATCTTCTCGCACTGCGGGAAGAACACGCGCAGTGCCGCGGACTCCTGATTGGTGTACAGGCTGGGGGTGATCTTGTCCATAATCTCCATTATGGAAGGGGCATAGCGGCGCAGCTGCTCGTCGATGGTCTTGACGCTCCACACAAAAATGCCCGCATTCCACAGGAAATTCCCCTTATCAACATATGCCTTTGCCACCTCCAACGAGGGTTTCTCCTTGAAAGACAGCACCTTGCGAACGGGAATTTTCACCGTCTTGCCGCACTCAATGTAGCCGTATTCCGTGGCGGGGCGATCCGGCACGATGCCGAGGGTGACGATGCGGCCGTTGTCGGCGGCAAAGTCAAGCGCAGAGCGCAGCACAGCGGTGAAGGCCTCAACGTCCTTCACATAGGCATCGGAAGGGGTGACCACGACATTGGCGTCGGGATAATGCTCCGCAATCTTTGCGCAGGCGTAGGCGATGCAAGGGGCGGTGTTGCGCGGCTCCGGTTCCGCCAGGATGTGGCTCATCTTCAGCCCAGGAAGCTGCTCGCGGATATAGTGGATGTACTTTTCGGAGGTCACCACCCAGAAATTTTCCATGGGGCAGACGGGAAGGAAACGGTCCACCGTCATCTGGATGAGAGTTTTGCCAGTCTTCAGAAGGTCTATGAACTGCTTGGGCCTTTCGGGGGTGCTGATGGGGTACAGCCTGCTGCCGATTCCACCGGCCATTATCACTACGTGTGTATCCATATTTCAATTCTTTTTCATTTCTGTTTTACATTTCCTCCACGTTCACCTCGTCCACGCCGTCCACAGCGCGCAGCGCCGAGAGAACTTTCTGCAGATGACCGGCACCGGAAATCGGGAATTTCAGCGTGCAGCTTACTATCTGGTCCTGAGAGTCGGCGCTCAGGAAATCCAGGGACGTAGCGCCCAGCTTGCCGCAGATGCAGTCCAGAATATCCTGCATCAGGTGCGTACGGTCCACAGCCATTATCTTGATGCAGACCGGATACTTGACGAGGGGATCTTCCTCGAACTTTACGGAAACAATAGAGTCTCCGCTGTCGGAAGCCTCTCGCACGGCTTCGGGGCAATGGCGCGCGTGCACCGTGATGCTGCCGTCGCTGTCGCGGAAGCCTATCACCTCGTCGCCGGGCAGAGGGTGGCACACCTCGCAACGGGTGTACTTGGGCTGCGGATAATCTTTAAGGCAAGCGTGAAGGTGCCTCTTTGCCTTGTACGAGCTGGCGAAATCCAGCCACTCCGGACGCGGAGAGATTTCGGGGCTCACGCCTATCTCCACGCAGTCTCCCCTGTGCAGGCGGGTCTTTATGGAGGAAAGCTTTCCGTTTATGCGGGCGTACTGCGCATGGTCGCCTATGCTGGAATGCACCTCGTAGGCAAAATCCAGGGCGGTTGCGCCCTTGGGCAGGATGACGCCCTTGCCCTTGGGAGTGAAGGCTATTATGTCCTCGTTGTAGAAGGAGGAGCTGACGCCGTCCATGAAATACAGGCCGTCGCTGCTCTGCGCTATATCCTTCAGCACGCTGCGGAAGCGCTCCATCCAGCTTTCGCCACGTTCCACTACGCATCCCAGCTGCGAGTTGCGCACCATCCTCTCCGAGGATATGTGCAGCTCCTCCCATATGCCCGCGGCGTTCAGAAACTTCACATGGAAGCTCTGGTAGCCGTTTTCCTTGGGGTTGTCTATGTAGTTCACCACGCTGCCGGGCCGCTCCTTGAAGAAACTGGACAGGGTGGAATAGATATACAGGCTGGTGTCCTTCTCCCCCCAGCCATCTCCCGGGGTGTAAATGACGCGGATATAGTGCTTGTACTCCACGTGGGCGAAGTCGCAGCCCTCCTCTCGCATGTTGCGCCAGATGCTGTAGGGCTGGCGGTAGCGCACCTGGGTGCGTGCCTTTATGCCTCTGGAAGCAAGCAGGGAGTCTATTTTGGCACAGAAGTCCGCCACGGCGGGGGCAGTCTGCTCGCGGTCCTGCTGCAGAAGGGAGGAAATGGTTTCGAATTCGCGCGGGCAGCGATAGCGGAAGGAGAGGTTCTCCAGATCCGACTTCACGTGGTACAGCCCCAGCTTTCCCGCGAGGGGCGCGTAGAAGAAGTCCGTTTCTCCGGCAATCTTCATCTGCTTGTCGGGACGCATGCTGCTGAGGGTACGCATATTGTGCAGGCGGTCGCTGAGCTTCACCAGCAGGGCGCGCACGTCATAGTGCACGGAGTCCAGAATCTGCTTGTAGTTGTCCACCTGCTTGCTGGAGGCGTAGTTCTGCTTCTTGCGCTTGGTGACCACGTCCACAAGGAAAGCGACGTCGTCGCCGAAACGGCTGCGGATATCCTCCACTGTGTACGGGGTGTCCTCCACCACGTCGTGCAGGAAGGCGGCTATGACTGTATTCGCGTCCAGCTCAAGTTCTTCCGCGGCGATGAGCGCCACTGACACAGGATGCGATATATAGGACTCGCCGCTCTGGCGCCGCTGGCCGCTGTGAGCCTCACGGGCAAGGGCGTATGCGGCGCGGATGCGCTGCAAGTCCTCCGCTCCGACCCTTTTCGACATCAGGTCGAACACCCGCTGCGCGTTACTCTCTATTATTTCTTCTTCTTTAGCCATAAGAATTCGCAAAATTAAATAAAAGTTTTTACATTTGCACCCCTTATTTAAAGAAAAGGAACGTGATGAACTTTGAAGGCATAATAATAGGAGTGGCGACGCTGGCGATAATCGGCCTCGGGCATCCGATGGTGATAAAGTCTTACTATTACTTCGGAACGCGCGTATGGCCCGCATACCTTGCAATCGGCATCGGCCTTCTGGCAACTTCCCTGTTCACCGCCAGCACTGTCGCCGCCGCAATCCTGTGCGTTGCCGGCGTCACCTTCCTCTGGGGTATCAAGGAGCTCTTCGAAATGAAGGGCCGCGTCGCCAAAGGAATGTATCCCGAAAATCCCAAGCGCAGATAACCACCTCACCGCCATCTCCCATCCCTGGGTGCGGCGAGTGCCCTTGTGTACAGCGACTTAAGGGGGAGGCTCCGCCGCGAATGCGGTGGAGGGGAGATGCTTAGCATCCCCGTCGTCTGGACACAAGGAGTACTCAAAGCCCCAGGGACGGGTGCGGCGAGTGCCATTGTGTACAGGGGGGGGACAGGTGCGGCAAAAAAAAGAGGTCAAGCGCAAAGGCTGACCTCTTTTTGCATTGAGCGAATCGCGATTACTCTGCGGCAGGAGCGGCCTCTTCGGCGACAACAGCGGCAGGAGCGGCCTCTTCGGCAACCACGTTCACCTTAACGGTGGCTGTGGTGGTCTTGTAGAAGCGGACCTTGGCCTCGTAGGAACCGAGCTCCTTGATGGTGCTCATCACGATGTCTTTCTTGTCCACGCTGTAGCCCTTGGCCTCGAGAGCCTCGGACACCTGGGCGGCGCCCACGGAACCGTAGATCTTGCTGCTCTCGGAAACCTTGGCGGAGATCGTAACCTCAACGTTCTCCAGAGCGGCGGCCGCGGCCTGGGCGTCGGCTACTTTCTTCGCCTCCTTGTGGGCCTGCTGACGGATGTTCTCCGCGAGAACCTTCTTTGCGGAAGGAGTGGCGAGGATGGCGAAGCCCTGGGGAATCAGGTAGTTTACGGCATAGCCTGTCTTTACTGTAACGATGTCGTTCTTGTATCCAAGATTCTGGACGTCTTTTATAAGTATGATCTGCATAGCTGTATCCTCCTGATTATTTCATAAGGTCTGTTACGTAAGGGAGAAGGGCCAGATGACGGGCACGCTTTACGGCCTGGGCCACCTTGCGCTGGAATTTCAGGGAAGTTCCGGTGATGCGGCGGGGAAGAAGCTTGCCCTGCTCGTTGAGGAATCTCTTCAGGAATTCGGGGTCCTTGTAATCCACATACTTGATGCCGGCCTTTTTGAAACGGCAGTATTTTTTCTTGCGAACGTCAACTGTAGGAGGGTTGAGGTAGCGTATTTCGTTGTTCTGTGCCATAATTTAGTCCTCCTTTTTGGATTTGTTTCTTCTCTTTTCTGCGTATGCAACGGCGTCTTTGTCCATTGCGAAGGTGAGGAAGCGGATGATACGCTCGTCACGACGGTACTGAGTCTCAAGGACATCCACGAACTGGGTGTCAGCCTGGAACTCGATCAGATAGTAAAAACCTGTGGTTTTTTTGTTGATGGGGTAGGCAAGCTGCCTGAGGCCCCAGTTCTCTTCATTCACGATCTGGCCACCATTTTCCTTGATGAGCGTCGTGAACTTAGCAGCCGCTTCCTTCATCTGGCTTTCAGACAAAACGGGAGTTGCAATGAAAACGGTCTCGTAGTTCTTGATCATTGTTTTTGTTGTTAATTAATTGTTTACAGTCCGGGCTTTCGCCAAACGGGCTGCAAATATAGGAATTTTTTATCAAACGGCAAATTATTTTCCCTCTACAGGCCAAAAAAACGCAGAATCCGGGTAAAAACCGACCCGTGAGAGGCTTTCACAGGCGGCCGCTGAGCATCCCGTCCGCCGAAGGAATCCTCGTACACGGCCGTGCCGCCCAGTCTCTTGGGCGTCTTGAGCTCATATTTCGCGCGCACATATTCCAGAGCCGCGAAGAAATTGTCCGAGCGGGTGCCGTAGGAGAAGTGGCGGGACTTTATCGGAAGAGCATACGACAGCGCACCGCCCGAGAGCGCCGCGGCGCAGAAGTCCTCCACGTACATGTCGAAGCGCAGTGCAGGGTCGAAGCGCAACGAAAGCCTGCGCACCAGGCTGGTGTGCACAGCAAGGCACATGCAGTCGAAAGTGTCCACGCGGCCGCGAAGACTTACGCCCTTCAGGTCCAGAAGCTGCGAGCCGTCCCTGCGGCTCATCAGCACGCGGCCCCTCAGAATGCTGCGGTCGCACTTCTCCCCTTCCTTAAGATACACCCCGGCAGGACCCCACAGACGGGTCTTGTCCAAAGAAAGGACACGGGCGCGAAGAGGTTGCAGCGGCATCCAGTCCTCGTGGCAGAACACCACCCAGGCATCTTCTTCGTCCGGGAGAGAATCCAGAAAGGAGTTGTAGCACTGCGGCACTGTAAGAAGGTTCCGCGAATTGTCGGAGGGGCAAAAGGTGCAGCCCTCGCAGCAGGGGTTGCTGCGGATGCACCTGTCGTACATCCCGGAATCCCTCACAAGGGACACCACATACACTTTTTCGGCAGCTTCTTTCATTCCTTGAAAGGGATTTTGTCCGCGCAGCGGATGCCGTCAAGAGCGGAAGACACTATGCCGCCGCTGTAGCCGGCGCCTTCTCCGCAGGGGTAGAGCCCCGGCAGGGAAACGTATCCCAGAGTGTCGGGATCGCGCGGGATGCGCACGGGACTGCTGGTGCGGGATTCCACGCCCAGCAGCAGGGAATCGTTGGTATAGTATCCGTGCATCAGTTTGTTGCCCACATAGGGGAAGGCCAGCTTCAGGCGGTCGCTCACGAAAGCGGGCAGCAGCTCGTGCAGGGGGGCGCTGACCGCGCCGGGAAGGTACGTGGTGGCGGGAAGGTCGCGGCTGGGAATCCTGCGGCAAAAGTCCATCATACGCTGCGCCGGGGCCTTCAGCGAGCCGCTGTAGCGGAACATGGCCTTCTCCACGTCACTCTGCAGGTGCAGCAGCCCCAGCGGACCGCGGGCCATATATTCGGGGAAATCCTGCGGCTCGATGCTCACCACAACGCCGCTGTTGGCCGTGCGGCCGCTGCGGGAGCTGTTGCTCATTCCGTTCAGCACCAGCTCGCCCGGAGCCGTGGCGGAAGGCACCAGCACGCCTCCCGGACACATGCAGAAGCTGAACACTCCCCTGTCCATTATGTTCGTCACGAAGGAATATTCGGCCGTAGGCATCTCTTTCTGCCACTTGCCGTGGTACTGTATCCTGTTTATCAGGTGCTGCGGATGCTCCGCCCTCACGCCAAGGGCGAATCCCTTCGCCTCCAGAGCCCAGCCCTTTGAATCGAGCAGGGTGTAAATGTCCTTGGCCGAATGGCCCGTGCAAAGAATCACCCTGCGGGCGCAGTACGAGACCGTAGCGTCCTCCGGCCTGCCGTTTTCCACGCAGGTCAGCCGGATTCCCTGCTTGCAGGGGGTGATGTCGGCAACGCGGGTGTTGAAATGATATTCGCCGCCCCTTTCCAGAATGCATTCGCGGATTTTCTCCACAATTGCGCCGAGTCGGTCCGACCCTATGTGCGGGTGCGCATCAATAAGTATCGAAGGGTCTGCGCCGAACTCCACAAGGGGGTACAGAACGTCGCGTATGTCACCCCTTTTGGAGGAGCGGGTGAAAAGCTTGCCGTCGCTGAACGTCCCGGCCCCGCCCTCGCCGAAGCAGAAGTTGGAGTCCGGATTCACAATGCCATCGCGCACAATGGCCGCAACATCCTTCTTGCGAGCGTGTATGTCGCGCCCCCTTTCCAGGATGACGGGCTTCAGGCCCCTTTGCAGAAGACGCAGCGCGGCGAACATTCCGGCAGGGCCGCCGCCCACCACCAACACCTCAGGCGCATCGGAAACGTCCAGATAGGGCGCAGGCTCGTATTTGGTCGCATTTTCCCCTATGGTACAGGCATTTATCCTGTAGCGCCACAAAAGCTCCGTCCTGGCGTCCACGCTGCGGCGCACGACGGTGCACTCCCCCACTTTGTCCTCCCGAACGCCGAGGGCCCTCGCGGCCTGGGTGCGGATCTGCTGCCCGGAAGGCTCCCTGCCCAGCGGAACGGTGATCTCGAACTCTTTCATAACTGGGCTGCCCGGGCTGCCGGGGCGACATCAAGGCCGGTGCGCTCGCCGGCAAGGAAGTGGTAATATCCGGCGACGGCTATCATCGCGGCGTTGTCGGTGGTGAACTTGAATTCGGGCAGGTAGGTGTTCCAGTGGCGTTTCAGGCCCTCCTGCGTGATTCTCTCGCGAAGGCCGGAATTTGCCGACACCCCGCCTCCGATGGCGATTTCGCGTATTGAAGTGTCGCGCGCGGCCTTTATCAGCTTGTCCATAAGGATGTCCACCAGCGTCTTCTGGAAAGACGCGCAGATGTCCTCCTTGTTCTTTTCCATAAAATCCGGATCCTTTGCCATCTCATCACGCACGAAGTACAGCAGCGAAGTCTTTATGCCGCTGAAGGAATAGTCATATCCGGGGACGTGGGGCTTGGCGAACTTGAAGCGCAGCGGATCTCCCTGCTTTGCCAGACGGTCCACAATCGGGCCACCGGGATAGCCCAGGCCCATCATCTTGCTGCACTTGTCGAAAGCCTCCCCCACCGCGTCGTCTATGGTCTGGCCCAGAATTTCGAACTGCAGGGGCGAATCCACGCGCACTATCTGCGAATTGCCCCCGCTCACCAGCAGGCACAGATAGGGAAACGAAGGGTGCCTGAAGGGAACGTCCTTCTGCTGCACAAAACCCGCCAGAAGATGCCCCTGGAGATGGTTTACCTCCACGATGGGGCAAGATGCCGCTATGCCCAGTGCCTTCGCGAAGGAGGTGCCCACCAAAAGGGAGCCCAGCAGCCCCGGGCCGCGCGTAAAGGCGATTGCGCTGAGATCCCGCACACCTACGCCGGCGCGCGAAAGCGCTTCGCTGACCACCGGCACTATGTTGGCCTGATGCGCCCTGGAGGCGAGTTCCGGGATCACACCTCCGTACGCCTTGTGGACGTCCTGGGAGGCGATGACGTTGCTCAGAAGGACGCCGTCGCTGATGACTGCGGCGGAGGTGTCGTCGCAGGAAGATTCTATGCCCAAAATTATGTCTGCCATGTTCCTATATCGATTTTGCGGCAAATTTACGAAAATTAGGCAAAAAAATAACTATATTTGTGGGATATGCGCGCGCAGAAGAAAATATTGAAGTATACGGCCATCGCCCTGCTGACGCTGGCGGCGGCATCGCTGGTGCTGGTCCAGATTCCGCGCGTGCAGACTTTTGTGGCACAGAAAGCGCTGTCCTCGCTCCAAGGCAAGACAGACGCCCTTCTGGAGATGGAAGCCCTGGGCTTCAAGCCGTTCAACACCATAGTGGCCAGAGGGATAGCGGTAATCGACCCTTCCCCGCGCTCCGCAAGGGCGCTGGACACTCTGCTGTATGCCGGCAGCCTGTCTGCCCGCTTCTCCCTGACGGGGCTGCTGACGGGCAGCGGCGTGCGCCTTCGCAGCGTCACCCTGCAGGATGCGCAGTTCAACCTGATGCTGCGCGAAGACGGCACGGATGACAACAACCTCAAAAGGCTGCTGCACCTGGAGGAAAGCAAAAAAAGCGTAAACACGGGCAAACTCTTCCACGTGGACAGGCTCGCGGCGGAGAATCTTCGCTTCAGAATGATAAACCTGGAAGACACACTCGAGACATTCCCCCCTACGGCAATCGACTGGAGAGACGTGGACGTGACGGATATCCGACTGCAGGCCAAGGACATAGGAATGAATGGCGGGTACGTCAGCGGCGAAGTGGTGAAATTGTCGTTCGCGGAAAAATGCGGATGGAGGGTAAGGCATCTGTCAGGCAAGGCGAAGGTGGGAATGGGAAAGGTGGAAATCAACGACTTTTTTCTGGACGACGGAGAATCCTTCGCCAGAATCGACTATTCGATGACAGGCAGGAGCGAAGAGTATCAGGACTACGTGAACAAGGTAATAATGGATGCCGACATCCGGCAGAGCAAATGGTCGCTGCGCTCCCTGTGCCGCTTCATACCCCCTCTCGCCTGCGATTCCACGGTGTTCGTGACCATCAAGGGACAGATGCACGGCCCGGTAGCGGACATGCACGGGGAGAATCTGGAAATAGCCGCGGAAGACATGTCGCTGCGCATAAACGCGAACGGCGACGTGGGACGCCTGCCCGACGTGCAGAACATGACGATAAACGCAAGCGCAAGGATACTCGGCGCAAAGATGGACGAGCTGTCCCGCCTCGTGGGAGCCATCGCGCCGCGGAGCAAGGCGGATTTTTCCGCCCTGTGCAAAGGCCAGACTCTCAGCGGCACGGCCCGGGTGTCGGGTCCCATAAACAATATGAGGGCATCGGCCCGTCTGGTACAGAAGGACAGGGGCGAAGTAAGCGTGAAAGCCGTCATAAAAAACACCATAGACAAGTATGCCGCGCTGGGCATCGAAGGCTCGCTGCAGTCCTCCGCCCTCGATCTGGGTGCAGTTCTGGGCAACCCCGTAGCCGGCGAAGCCACCCTGGACGCCTCCTTCAGCTTGAAGGCGGGAAGACGGGGACAGTTTAGCGCAGCCATACACGAGGCTGATCTGCAATCCGTATGGATCAACGGCCACGAATTCAACGACGCCTTCCTGCAGGCCTCGCTGCAGGGCAGGGACCTGACTGCGTCCTTCCGTTGCAGGGACGACGCCCTGGATGCCGACATTGGGATATGGAGCGAGAGCCGCAGCTACCACGCATCCGCATCGCTGCGCCACGCCGACCTGCAGGCCATGGGACTGGACAAGAGAGGAACGTCGAAGGTGCATATGGACATCTCCGCTTCGCTGGGCAAGGACCTTTCCGTCCTGACGGGCAACGCGGTGGCCTCGAACATCCTTCTGGAAAACGGCTCCGGAGCGCACCGCATCGGCGACATTACGCTGCAGTCCGACATCCAGGAAAATGGCCGGCGGGACATTTCGCTGCAATCTGACTTCGCGCGCGCCAGCCTCAGCCTGGGGAGTGCGGACAAAGAGATGGAGGCTGACTTTCTTGCCGGAGACTCGCGCGAACTCTTCGCCTTTGTCCTGCCCGGGATGTACATAGAAAGCGGCACCAGGATAAAGGCTCGCTCTGACAAGGAGGGCATCGTGGGCGGAAGTCTTTCCTCCGGCCGCATAGCTTTCGGGAAAAATTACATAAAGAACCTCAGCGGCAGCCTGGGAGGCGATTTGGACAACGTCCTTGCCACCATAAAATACGACGTCCTGCAGGCCGGCGAAAGGGTGCAGATGAAAGACAATCTGATAACGGCGCAGCTGAGGGGCACCACGCTTTCGCTGCAGTACAAGGGCGGCAGCGGCAAGGGAAAAGAGAGCAACGCGGCGGACCTGGACCTTTCCGTCGGCTGGAATGCGGACACGGGGACCGCAATCTGCGTGAATCACTCCACATAGTGCCTGCTGGGAAGGCAGTGGAACATCTCTCCCTCGAGTTTGAGGATAAACGGGCGGAACGTGGACGTGGACAGTCTGACAATAGAGGGCGGGAGGCAGAGAATCTTCGCCCGGGGCAGCACTTCGCTGCAGAGAGCGGATTCCCTGCGGGTTCTGGCGGAAAACGTGGACATATCCATAATCAACGAATTCACTTCCAAGCCCTATGCCTTTGCAGGCAGGGTGTCCGTGGACGGTGCGATATATTCACCCCTGTCCGAAGGCATTCCGGCCTTGAGCGCCGCAGTGGAATGCGATTCGCTGGGAATGGGCGGAGCGACAATAGGAAGGCTGGAAGGCCGCATAGAGAAAGGGCAGGGAGAGGACAAAGACCTTATGGCGCGCCTGAGCTGCACGTCCGTGGGGGGCAAAAAGATTCTGCTGGGCGGGATGAACCGCGACAGCGGCAGCGCAGACAATAACGTCCACCTGCATCTGGACGAGTTTCCGCTGGGAATATTCCAGCCACTGGTCCCGATGGTGTTCGACAAAATGTCCGGCACCGTTTCCGGCAATTTCGCAGTAAAGATTCCGCACGAAGGAGAACCCGCAATCAGCTCCGAGGGCGGACGCATAGACAACGCCACGCTGGGCATCGCCTACACCCGCGTTCCATACACCGTAAGCGGCACTTTCGCTGTGGACAACAACGGAATCATGCTGAAGGAGGCCTCTGTGAAGGACCGTTTCGGCAATCCCGCCAGGGCAAGCGGAGGACTGCGCTGGAAGGCATTCAAGGACATGAAGCTGGACCTTGCCGTAGGATTGGACGGCGCGGAGGCGCTGAACATTCCGGCAAAGGGTGCGGACCTGTATTACGGCCAGCTGTTCGCGAGCGGCGACGCCACCATCCGCGGTCCCTTCGGCGACATAGAGATGGAGGCGAGCGCAAGGACCACCGGAAGCGGCAACCTGCACATCTCTCTGGGCGGTTCGTCCACGGCTTCCGGAGGAGAACTGCTGACCTTCATCAATCCCTATTCCCCGCACAAGGAAGACCCCTACGAAAAGGTGCTGAAGGACATCGCCGCTCCCAAGGAAGAATCCAGCTCGTTCAAGTTCAAGCTGCACGCCACGGCTCACGAGGGCGTGAAGGCATATCTGGACCTGGACAACCTGTCCGAGGGGACGGGCCTGAGCGGCACCGGCACCGGAGCCATAGACATGGAGGCCGGAAGTGACACGTTCTCTCTGAGGGGCGACTACACCCTCGGGGACGGAGTGTTCGGAATGTCAGCCGCCAACATTATCCGCCGCGACTTCAAGATCCGCAGCGGCAGCAGCATAAAATTCGGCGGAGACATTTTCGACAGCACCGTGGACCTGGACGCCTACTACAGCACGAAGGCCTCCATATCCACGCTGATATCCGACACCACGAGCGTGGCAAACCGCCGCGCCGTGCAGTGCGGCATTTCCCTGAAAGACAAGCTGAAGGAGCCCACGATAAAGCTGAGCATAGACATTCCGGACCTGGAGCCCTCGGTGAAATCCCGCGTGGAGAGCGCCCTCAGCACGGAGGACAAGGTGCAGAAACAGTTCCTCTCCCTGCTGCTGTCCAACAGCTTCCTGCCGGACGAGCAGAGCGGAATCGTGAACAACAGCGCCCTGCTGTACTCCAACGTGTCCGAGATAATGGCCAACCAGATAAACAACATTTTCACCAAGCTGGACATCCCGCTGGACCTCGGCCTCAACTACCAGCGAGGCGAAAGCGGCGGCAAGGACTGTTTCGACGTTGCCATCAGCACGCAGCTGTGGAACAACAGGGTGATAATCGGCGGACAGTTCGGCAACCGCCAGAGCAGCACTTCCGCAGGAAGCAACCTGTTCGGCGACCTGGACGTGGAAATAAAGCTCAACCGCAGCGGAGCCTTCAGGCTGAAGCTGTTCTCGCATTCCGCAGACCAATATTCCAATTTCATAGACAACTCGCAGCGCAACGGAGCCGGCTTCACCTGGCAGAGGGAGTTCGACCGCATAAGGGAACTTCTCCGACGCAATTCGGCCGCCGATGAAGGGGCGCAAAACGAAAAACAAACGCTTGTACTGGATGAGTGACAAAGGAAAACTGTATCTGATTCCCTCCCCTCTGGGAGACGGAGCGGCGCAGGACGTGCTGCCCTCAAAACTGCTGGAGACGCTTCCCCGCCTGGACTGCTTCGTGGTGGAGGAGGTGCGCACGGCAAGACGCTTCCTGAGCGCCGCCGGCCTTCGCGGCCACATTGACAATCTGGAATTCCACACCCTGAACGAGCACAGCACGGCCGGCGAGACTGAAGCGCTGCTGGAGCTCTTCGAAGACGGCAGGGACGTAGGACTGATTTCGGAGGCGGGCCTGCCGGCAGTGGCCGACCCGGGGGCCGCCCTGGTGGCGCTGTGCCAGAAAAAAGGCATTCGGGTGGTGCCCTTCGCCGGGCCGTCCTCGCTGATGATGGCGCTGATGTCCTCCGGTCAATGCGGCCAGTGCTTCGCCTTCAACGGCTACCTCAGCGCCAAGACGCCGCAGCGGCGGGGGCAGCTGCAGAATCTGGAAAAGCGCTCCGCCCAGCTGCACCAGACACAGCTTTTCATAGAAACACCATACCGCAACGACGCGTTGCTGCAGGACATACTGGACGTATGCGCCGAGGACAGCCTTCTCACGCTGGCGGTGAACATAACCTGCCCGGATGAAAGCATCCGGACAAAAACCGTTGGACAATGGAAAAAGAACAAACCGGAAATAGGCAAGAGACCCTGCGTGTTTATACTGTCCGCCTGCAGGGGATGAAATTCCGCGCATATCACGGCTGCCTGGAGAGCGAGCGCAGGGACGGAAACGAATTCAGGGTGGACCTGGAGGCGACGATGCGCTGCACCGGCGGCGACACCGACCGTCTGGAAGACACCGTGGACTACGGCAAAATCTACGATGCGGTAAAGCGCGAGATGAAAAAGCCCTGCAACCTGCTGGAAAACCTGTCGCTTCGCATATGGCAGGCCGTGAAAGAGGAACTTCCCGCATTGGAGGAGGTCAGCGTAAGCGTGGGCAAGAAGAACCCTCCCGTAGATGGACAATGTGAATGGTCCACCGTAACTTTCAGAGGATGAAGGCGGGATTTGTCACACTTGGCTGCAAGCTGAACTACGCGGAGACTTCCACCTGGGAGCGGGCCCTGGTGCAGCATGGCTGGGAAGTTGTGCCCTGGAGCAGTACGGAGGCTGATTTCTACATTGTGAACACCTGCTCCGTCACGGAGCATTCGGACAAGAAGTCCCGCAACATAGTGCGCAAGCTGCACCGCAGCTGCCCCGGAGCAAGGATAATCGTAGCCGGCTGCAGCGCCCAGCTGCGGCGCGAAGAGCTGCAGGCCATAGAAGGAGTGGACAGGGTGTTCGGAGCCACGGAAAAATCCGCCGTGGTGCCCTATATGCTGGGAAAGGCCGCCGGAGCGCAGGAGGACTATTTCCCCGCGTTCAGCAGCGGAGAACGCACCCGCAGTTTCCTGAAAGTGCAGGACGGCTGCGATTTCAAGTGCAACTACTGCACGGTGCCCTATGCGAGAGGAAGCAGCCGCAACCCTTCCATAGCATCAGTTGTGCAGCAGGCAAGGGAAATTGCATCGCTGGGGATAAAGGAGGTGGTGCTGACGGGCGTTAACACCGGAGATTTCGGCCGCAGCACAGGAGAAAATTTCCTGCAGCTGATACGCGCCCTGGGCGAAGTGGACGGCATAGAAAGATGGAGGATCAGCTCCATCGAGCCCAATCTGCTGACAGAAGAAATCGTGGACTGGATAGCCTGCGACAGCAAATTCCAGCCCCATTTCCACATTCCCCTGCAAAGCGGCTGCGACAAGGTGCTGCGGGAAATGGGCCGGCGGTATCAGACGGACGACTTCGCCTCCAAGATAGATTACATACGCAATCCCATCGACGCGGAGGGCAAACAGAAACAGTTCTTCGGATTAGACGTCATTGCCGGATTTCCCGGCGAGAGCGAGGATGATTTCCGCGCCACATATGATTTTCTGGAGCAGAGGGTGCGTCCCTCGTTCATCCACGTCTTCCCCTATTCCAGGCGCCCTCTCACCCCTGCGGCGCAGCGGGAAGACCAGGTGCAGGATAGCGTGAAGACGCTGCGCGTGCAGGCGCTGGAGCAGCTTTCGGACAGACTCCACAAGGATTTTCTGCAAAGCAACGCCGGGCTGAGGTCCAAGGTGCTGTTCGAGACTCGCTGCCTCAAAGACGAAGAGGGGCGCTGCGGCGATTTCGCCTGCGGGTGGAGCGCGAACTACATACGGGTGTTCGCCCCCTGGGAAGAGGGCATCATAAATCAGATAAGAGAAGTAACTTTATAGCAGTATGGAGGATAACACGAGAGCAAGACTTACGATTCTGGGCAGCGGGACGTCACAGGGCGTGCCTATGATAGCCTGCCCCTGCCACGTGTGCCACAGCGCCGACCCGCGTGACAAGCGGCTTCGCACTAGCGCGATGGTGGAAATGAACGGAATGCGCATAATAATAGACGCCGGGCCGGATTTCCGCACGCAGATGCTGCGTGAAGCCGTCACGCACATCGACGCCATCCTGCTGACACACAACCACAAAGACCATACGGGAGGCTTGGACGACGTCCGCGCCTTCAATTTCTTCGAGCACAAGGATTCGCACATCTACTGCGAAAAATACGTCCTGGATTCACTGAAGTGCGAATACCCCTACGCCTTCGGCGAGCACAAGTACCCCGGTTCGCCCGAATGGAGGGTGCACCTCATAGAGAGCGAGGAGCCCTTCGAAATCAGCACCCACTACGGCGACCCCACCCTGGTGTGGGAGCAGGGCAAGGGATACTCCCACGTTCCGCCCACAGACAGCCCCGAAGAAAAGAGCATACAGGTCACCCCCATCCGGGTGTGGCACAACAAGACGCGCTCCTATCCCATTCTGGGCTACAGGTTCGCCCAGGTGGTGTATCTTACGGACGTGGCCGAATTCCCCGAGAGCGAATGGAAGAAGCTGCGGGGGGCCGAGTACGTGACGATAAACTGCGTGAAGATAGGTTCGCCGCACTACTCGCACTTCTGTCTGGAGGAGGCCATAGACTTCGCGCGCAAGGCGGGTGTCCCCCACTGCAGGCTGATACATCTCAGCCACAGCATGGGCACACACGAAGAACTGACAGAGCGTCTCAAGGACATCACGACGGGCTACGACGGCTCGCCTCTGGACATATCGCCCTGCTACGACGCTATGGTGATCGAATAGCGATATGGAAGAATACGGGCGGGAGGAAATACTGTCTGCGCTGAAGCGGTGGTGGGGCTACGACGGCTTCCGTCTGCGCCAGGAGGAAATCGTGCGCAGCGCCCTGGAAGGGAAGGATACGCTTGGCATCCTGCCCACGGGCGGCGGCAAGTCGGTGTGCTTCCAGCTGCCGGCCCTGATGCGCGACGGCCTGGCTCTGGTGATTTCCCCGCTGATAGCCCTTATGAAAGACCAGGTGCGCAACCTGCAGAGCCGCGGCATAAAGGCGCTCGCCATCCACACGGGGATGACCCGCAGGGAGGTGGACACGGCGCTCAACAACGCCGCCTACGGCGACTTCAAGTTCCTGTATGTCAGTCCGGAAAGGCTGAACACGCAGATGTTCCGCTCCTACCTGCCGCTGCTGGATGTAAACTTCATTGTGGTGGACGAGGCGCACTGCATATCGCAGTGGGGCTATGACTTCCGCCCGGACTATCTGCAGATAGCCTCCCTTCGCGAAAGCATCGACGCCCCGGTGATTGCCCTCACCGCCACGGCTACACCCGAGGTCGCCGCAGACATAATGGACAAGCTGTCCTTCGGGGAGAAGAACGTGATAAAAAGCGGCTTCGAGAGGGACAACCTCGCATACAGATGCCTGCAGACGCCGGACCGCAAGGGAGAGATACTGCGCTGCTGCAACTCGTTGGAAGGCAGCGGCATAGTGTACGTTCGCAGCCGCAAGCTGACGGAGGAGCTGGCCTCGTTCCTGCGCTCCAGCGGCATAAAGGCGGACTGCTACCACGCCGGACTGTCCGGCAAGGAGCGAAGCCGCAGGCAGGACGAGTGGATACGCGGCAACGTGCGGGTGATGGTGTGCACGAACGCCTTCGGAATGGGAATCGACAAGAGCGACGTGCGCTTCGTGCTGCACTACGGAATGCCGGACAGCGTGGAGGCGTACTTCCAGGAGGCGGGACGCGCGGGTAGGGACGGCAAGCCGTCGCTCGCGCAGCTCTTCTGGTGTGACGACGACTGCCGCAGGCTGCGCGAACTGTGCACCAAGTCCTACCCTCCCCTGGAATACATAGAGGGGATATACCACAAGGTTCACGCCTTCTTCCACGTCCCCTACGAGAGCGGAATGGGCAAGGAGCTGCGCTTCAACCTGGAGGATTTCTGCAAGGAATACGGCCTGAACCGCACACAGGCGCACTACGCCATAGAGTATCTGGACAGGTGCGGGCTGTGGACGCTGATGGAGAACGTGGAGGTGTCCACGAAGGTGATGGTGACGGTGGACCGCAAGGAACTGTACGAGATAGAGACTCCGTACAGCGAGATGCGCACAGTGCTGACCGTGCTGATGCGCCGCTACGAGGCCCTCTTCTCCTACCCCGTGGTGATCGACGAGGAATATGTGGCCTCGAAGGCCGCCATCAGCATAAGCGTGCTGCGGCAGATGCTGTACCTTCTGAGCGTACAACATATAATAAGGTACATTCCCTGCACCACCTCGGACGTCATTTTCCTGCGGGGAGACCGCCTGCATCCCAAGGACGTGAACCTGCAGCCGCAGCTGTACGAGATGCTCCGCCGCACCGCCACTCAGCGCACGGAGGCAATGATTTCATATGTGCGGGATGCCGACACCTGCCGCTCGCAGGCCCTGCTTGCATATTTCGGCCAGAGGGAGAGCGCTGCTTGCGGCAAATGCGACGTCTGCCTCTCCAAGGGCGTCGGAGAAGCACAGACCCTCGAGAGCCTGGAGGCTCAGATTCTACAGTTCGTCCGCTCTATGGGCGGGAAATACACCCTGGGGCAGTTTCAGGAACGCTTTGCCGTCCAAAACGGACGCAGCAGCCTGAGGCTGCTGCGTCGGATGCTGGACGACAAGCTGGTGCCGCCCCCCGTGCAATAGGAAAAATTTCTAAATCAGAGTGACGTCACGCGAGAGCACCCATCCCTCGCGCCCGTCGGAAAGCAGTACGTTCACCCAGTCGCCCACGCTGTCCAGAATGCGGACGCAGGTACCCTCGTGCAGGACAAAAAGGTCAGTGCCGCTTTCCTTGGACGGGGCGCTCCTGGCCCCGCACACGGCCTTCGTCACAACGGCTCCGTCGCGCCTCAGGTAATCATTTTTCTGCGTGGCGGAGAAACTGATGCAGAAGACAGCGAGCAGGACGCACACTATGGCGCTGAAAAAGCCTGTCTTGCGCCACCCTTCGCCGCGGGCGAGAAGGAACAGCAGCAACATCGCCGCTGCCATTCCGAACAGAAGCAGAAACAGCGTCGCCCAGGCATTGGATGACAGGGTGTAGGAAAGGGAGCGGCACCAGGTTTTGAGGAAGAATTCCGGAACGCTCTCTATGCGGTCCTGGATAAGGCTTTGGGCTATCTGCAGATTGTAGCGGGCGTCCTTGCAGGAAGGATCCAGACGCAGGGCCCTGTTGTAATACAGTATGGCCTGCGACAGGTTGCGGTCCTTGAAATAAGAGTCGGCTATGTTCGTATAAAGCTCCGGGCTGCTCAGGGACAGGGCCTCGATAGCCTGGAACGAAGCGGCAGCCTCGCCGTAGCGCGCCTCGCTGTACTGCTGCACACCGGCATTCCACAGGGAGTCCACGTAATTTTCGGCAGCCTGTACATTCAATCCGGAAAGCGACAGTGCAGCCACAATGCAGAGTGCGGCGCCCTTGAGGGCCGGACTTTTCTTCTTCATGTTCGCGTCGATTGATGATATTGTTTCCATCGCCTTGTCGTAATGCGCCTTCATTGCATCGCTTCCCGCATCGGGCGCATAGCGGGCGAACTCACAGGCGTCCAGCAGGCCCACGAAGTCCTCCACCAGAGGAGCGGGGGCAGCTGCTGCGGTAAAGGCGGAAGCGATGCTCTCTTTTGAAAGGTCGGCTACGGAAATGGACAGCTTGTCCGCCGCATAGCCCAGAAGAGCCTTGTGCAGCTCTTCATAGAAAGCCGTATACAGTCCCTTGGACAGATAGCCTCCGCACAGGGAAAGGCGCTTGCGGGCCATCGACGAGGCCTTGCGGGTGCGCACGGCGGCAACGTCGCTTCTTGTCGCGCGCAGCTTCACCGTCACGAAATACGCGGCAGCGCAGAGCAGAACAATCAGCGAAAGAATAATCCAGAAGAGCGGAGTGCCCACAAAGAAATGTCCTTCGCCTGCAAGGGCGGGAATTCTGGTGGAGATGTAACGTATGTCCTCGCCCAGATTCTTCACGTCCTTGCCCACGGTGGAAGGCACAACGATGCCGCCGCCAGAGACATAGTCCGACGCCTCGCCGGGGGCGACGCTGAAGGGCAGCGCGGGGGTTGAAAGAGTGACGTATTTGCGTGCGGAGACGTCGTAGTACGAGAATTCCACGGGCTCTATCTCGAAATCGCCGTGGCTGCGGGGAATGAAGGGGTATTCGAAGGTCTTGGCGCCGGATGTGCCGCCGCTGCCCTTGTCCATCCTGTCGGAGGTCTTCACGTCATACAGCTCGGCATCGGGCGGGAAAGAGACCTTGGGAGCGCTCACGAGGGCCACGTTGCCCTTGCCGGTGACCGTAATGGACAGAGAGGCCGCGTCGTGCGTCTTCAGACTGTCGCGGCTCAGCTTCGCGCTGATTTTGTAATTGCCCACAGCGCCGGTGAAAGATGCCGGTGCGCCGGTGGGCAGAGGGCTCACCTTCACGGTGTAGGCCGAACTCAGAACGCGGCGGCGGATTGTCTGGAAGTCGTCGAAGAATCCGTCGAATATGCTGTTGCCGGTGCTGATGCGCTGCTGCACGAGGCACACGAGCTCTGCGGGATCGATGGAGATTTCCCCGGTCTTCTGCGGGATTATCACCCAGCGGCGCAGCAGGGCGCTGTTGTAAATCTTGTCCCCTACGCTCTCGCGTTGGAACTCTATGTTCTGCGGGGATTCCGTCTCCTGCGACCAGAATCCGTTGAAGGAGGGGAACTTGGCATCTTCGAAGCCGGCCACGGAAGTGCGGGTGTACAGCTTCAGGGTGGCGGTGATGGGCTCTCCCACCACTACGCTTGTCCTGCTGAGGGAAAGGCGCATGAAAATGTCATCGCCTCCGGAAGCTGCGGAAGATGAGCCTTGGGAGGGGCTGCCGCCGGAAGACGACCCGCGGCTCTGCGCAGCGGAGGATCCTGCGGAGGAAGAAGAGGAGGAGGAAGAGGCTCCGTCCGTCACCACTTCTATCTTCGGGGGGCGGGACGATATGCTCTTGCCGGAAAGGACAGCCTGCGCGCTCGGGAGCGTGAAATTGCCCGTTGAGCGCGGAATCAGCACATAGGTGTAGGTGTACTGCGAGCTACGGGTGTGCTTGCCGTTGACGATGGAAATGGAGGTGGAACTGCCCGTCTGCGGGCCCCACACCAGCTGGAAATTGTCTCCCGGCGTCCAATCGAAGGACGAAGGCTTGTCCTCCAGCACGAAAGTGACGTTGAAGCGTTCATTGAGCCCCACCACAGTGGGCGCATCCACCTTTATCGTCTGCGCCGCGAGGGGCAGAATGGCCGCAAGGGCGGCCAGAGCTACGGCATATATCCTTTTCATTACCAATTCTTCTCCTTTTGTTTGCTGCGGTTCATCAGTGCCTTCTCCTTCTTGACCTTGTCCTGCGTCTGTTTCTCCTTGTCCTCTATAGCCTGCAGCATCTGCCGGGCTGCCTGCGGGGAAAGCTGCTGCTCCTCCTGCTGGTTCTGCTGATCCTGGTTCTGCTGATCCTGGCTTTGATCCTGATTCTGGTTCTGCTGGTCCCGGTCCTGGTTCTGATCCTGGTTCTGATCCTGGTTCTGGTCCTGGTTCTGATCCTGGTTCTGATTCTGGTTCTGGTCCTGATTCTGGTCTTGATTCTGCTGATTCTGCTGATTCTGCTGCTGGTCCTGCAGCATCATCTTGGCATAGATGTAGTTCTCCTTGGCGTCAACATCGCCCGGATTCAGAAGCAGGGACTGCTTGAAGGCCTCGACGGCGGCGTTGTAGTTCTGCTGCTTCAGGGCTATGTCGCCCTGGTTGAAATAGACGTCGGCAGAGCTTGCGCACTGCTCCGGGGCTGCGGCGACGACGCCGACGGCATTCTCCGCATACTTTGCGGCGTTGTCGAAATCCCCCGTGCGGTACAGCGTGTTGGCAAGGTTGTAGTTTGCCGCCACTGACAGGGAATCCTTTACCAGAGCGCGGCGGTAGTCTATCTCCGCCTCCTTGAAATTCTCTTTACGGAAATGGCGGTTGCCTCCGCGAACCTCCCTGCGGTCCTGCGGGGCTCCGCCCTTGGGATTTGAGGCCAGGCAGAAGAAGGGCTGCGAGGCGGCGGCAAGAAGCGTCAGAATGGATATTGCAATCAGTCTTTTCATCATCTCTTGAACAGGTGGGTTTTGCTCTTGCGGCTGCCAAGGAGCATTTCCACTACAAAGAGCAGCAGAGCCACCGCATAAAAATACATATACTGCTCGTCGAACTCCTCGAACACTATGGACGAGAATTCCTCGCCGTCCATGCCGCGAATGCTGTCTATTATGGGATTCAGGCCGAACTCCGTGGTGCCGGCGCGCACATACGCTCCGCCTCCGGCCTCGGCAACGTTCCGGAGCGTCTTTTCGTCCAGGCGGGACACCACAATGCCTCCATCCTTGTCCTTCATCAGTTCTCCGCCCACGGGTATCGGCTTGCCTTCCGGCGAACCCACACCCACGGTGAACACGCGCACACCGTTCTCGGAGGCCTGTCTTGCAGCGGCCACGGCATCATCCTCGTGGTTCTCGCCGTCGGTTATCACTATTATCACGCGGCTCTTCTCGCTCTGGGCGCTGAAGCTGCGCATGGCGGTGCGGATGGCGTCGCCGATTGCCGTACCCTGAACAGGCACGGATTCGGTGTTTATGCTGGCAAGAAACATTTTGGCGGACACGTAGTCCGTGGTGATGGGAAGCTGCACGAAACTGGTGCCGGCGAACACTATGAGGCCTATCCTGTCGTCCTGCAGCTTGTCCACAAAACGGGATATGGCCAGTTTGGCGCGGTCCAGCCTGCTCGGGGAATAATCCTGGGCAAGCATCGAATTGGACACGTCCAGGCAAATCATTATCTCCACTCCCCTGCTCTTGTGTTCGGAAAGTTTTGCGCCAATCTGCGGGCGGGCGGTGCCCACGATGAAAAACGCGAAGGCAATGGCGAAGAGCACCGTGCGCACCCATCCCTTGGCACCGCTCCAGGAAGGTATCAGGGAGATGGCCATGTCCTTGTCGGCGAACGAGGCTATTCTTCGTGCGCGAAGGCGGCGCAGCAGGGCGTATCCCAGCAGAATCAGCGGGATGAGTATCAGCAGATACAGATATTGCGGTGAAGCGAAATACAGCATAACTTCTTCTAAGGCAATCTACGGATGAGGGCCGCGCACAGGATCTCCAGCAGCAGCGCAAGAAGCGCCACCAGGGCGAACGAGGGGAACAGCTCCTTGTACACAGGGAAGCTGTCCACCGTGGTGCGGACCTTTTCCATCTTGTTTATCTCCGCGTAAATCTCCATCAGTTTGGCGTTGTCCGTGGCGCGGAAATACTTTCCACCTGTCTGGGAGGCGATGGAGCGCAGAAGGTCTTCGTCTATCTCCACCTTCATGTCACGCACCTCCATGCCCCAGGGCGTCATCACGGGATAGGGAGCCATTCCGTTGGCGCCGACACCTATTGTATAAACGCGCACGCCGTAAGTGCGGGCAATCTCCGCTGCGGTCTGCGGAGTGATTTCGCCGCGGTTGTTCACGCCGTCCGTAAGCAGGATCACCACCCTGCTCTTGGCGTCGGAGTCCTTCATCCTGGACACGGCGGTGGCAAGGCCGTTGCCTATGGCGGTGCCGTCCTCGATAAGGTCCGTCTGGATGTCCTTCATAAGGTTTATCAGGGTGGCCCTGTCCGTGGTGAGGGGGCACTGGGTGTAGCTTTCCCCGGCGAACACCACGATTCCCATCCTGTCGGAGGGACGCTGCGAAATGAATTCTATGGCTATGTCCTTGGACGCCTCCAGGCGGTCCGGGGTGAAGTCACGCGCCAGCATCGACGTGGACACGTCCATAGCCATCACTATGTCTATCCCTTCCGTGTCCACCTTCTCCACCTGGGTGCTGCTGCGCGGACGCGCAAGGGCGATCACTATCATCACAAGGGCAATCATCCGCAGGACGAAGGGTATGTGGCGCACTACAGCGCCCATTACGCTGAACCCTCCCGCCTTCCAGGGCACGATGGACGGCACCCTCAGATGGGGATTCCGTCCGCGCAGCTCCAAGTACAGGTAGTGCAGCAGCATAAGGGCCGGGACTGCAAGCAGCCACAGCAGTTTTGGATACTCAAAGAACATTTTCCTTGTCTATGTCTTCCTGGTAAGTGGTGGTGACAAAGCGCACGCCCAGAGGCAGCACCTCCGCGTTCTGCTCATCCGTTGCCACTCCTTTTGCAAATTTAATGTAATCCGAACGCTCGAACAGCTCCCTTAGGGCATCCCGCAGCTGCGGGTCCAGATCGCTCTGGGCGAGGGATGCGAAAATCTCGGAGGAGGTCATCTCCATCGCGCCTATGCCGTAGCGCGAAGCCATATATTCCCTGAGGGCGTCAGTGACGCCGCTGTAGAATGCCTTCTGGCGTGCCGGAGCCCAGAATTTGTCGCCGCGCCAGGCATCCAGCTTGCGAAGGGCCACGATGTGCGCGGGGTCCTTGTGCTGCGCCTCCTCTTGAAGGCGACGGCGACGGCGCAGCAGGTACACTGCCAGGGCGACAAGAAGAGCAGCGCCCAGCGCGATGCCCATATAAGGCAGCACCTCCGTGAAAGTCACAGGGTAGCGTATCTGGTCCTTCAACTCGTGCATCACGAAAGTGGCGGTGTCCACGGGAATAGTGGTCACGAGGATGTCCTGTCCCTTGAAGGAGAGCGTGTCGATGACTCCGTCGGGCCTTTTTATGGCCAGGGTGACGTCCGGCAGGCGCCACTCCCCTTCCTCGAAGGAAGTCATCACCATCGCGGCGCGGATGTCCCTTGTACGCTCCTTCCTGCGGGTCTTCAGGGTGTCCACGCTCCACTCGCGCACAATTTCCACGGGGCATCCCTCGCCCTGGATCTTGACCTTGGGCAGAAGCAGGGAGCTGCCGTCGGGAACGGCCTCCAGAACGGCTCCGTACAGGAACTGGTCCGCTATGAGTATGCTGTCCCTCTTCTGCAGGGGCTGCAGAAAGGCATCCTGCGCAAGTGCGGAGGCTGAAGACAGAAACAGCACGGCGGCAAATATTGCGGCAATTCTTGTTCTTTTCATCTTTTTGCAAAGAATGTCATCAGCGCGCGGGCATAGTCCTCGTGGGTGGCCACACCTATGCTGTCCACGTGATAGCGGCGCAGCAGGGCGTCGGTCTGCTCCTCCATGGAGCGGAACCACTTTTCGTAGGAGTCGCGCACGCGGCGCGAATCGGTGTTTATCCAGGCGTCGGCGCCTGTCTCGGAATCCTTCACGTGCACCAGTCCCACGGCCGGAACGCTCCTCTCGCGGCGGTCGTAGACGCGTATCGCGCCAAGGTCGTGTCTGTTGGCAGCAACCTTCAGGGCGTCTTCGTAGCGCGGCGCTCCGTCCTCGTCCACGTCCAGCATGTCGCTGAGCAGGAAGGCTGTGCACTTCTTCTTTATGGCGTTGGTAAGGAACTCCAGGGCGCCGGAAAGGTCCGTGCCGTCATTGCAGGGCTCGAATTCCAGAATCTCACGTATAATGTGCAGAAGGTGGCTGCGACCCTTCTTGGGAGGGATGAATTTCTCCACCTTGGAAGAGAACAGCAGCGCGCCCACCTTGTCGTTGTTCAGAATGGCGGAAAAACTGAGTACCGCGGCGATTTCGGCAATCAGCTCCCTCTTGGAGCGCACGGACGTGCCGAACAGGCCGCTGCGGCTCATGTCCAGCAGCAGCACCACCGTCAGTTCCCTCTCCTCTTCGTACACCTTCACATAGGGCGAACGCAGCCTGGCGGTGACGTTCCACTCCATATTGCGCACGTCATCGCCCCACTGGTACTCGCGCACCTCGCTGAAGGTCATTCCACGTCCCTTGAAGGCGCTGTGGTACTCTCCGGCGAATATCTGGTGCGACAGAGCCCTGGTGCGGATCTCTATCTTCCTGACCTTGCTGAGCAGTTCATTTGTCTCCATCGCGAAAAATATCTGCTAAGGAACCTCGACGGCATTCAGAATCTCCTGCACGATCTCCTCAGTGGACTTGTTCTGCGCCTCGGCTTCGTAGGTGAGGCCGATGCGGTGGCGCAGCACCTCGGGGCACACGGCTCTCACGTCCTCCGGAATCACGTAGCCGCGGCGGCGGATGAAGGCGTAGGCCTTGGCAGCCTGGGCCAGGGAAATGCTGGCACGGGGCGAAGCGCCGTAGGAGATGAGCTCGCTCAGCGAGCCGAGGCCGTACTTTTCGGGGGTACGGGTGCTGTACACTATGTCCACGATGTACTTTTCAATCTTCTCGTCCATATAGACCTCCCTCACCACGCTGCGGGCGCGCAGGATGTCTTCTGGCTTGAGGATGGGGCTGGCCTTGGGGAATTCTCCGGAGAGGTTCATCCTGATGATGCGGGCCTCTTCCTCCTTGGAGGGATAGCCCACCACTACCTTCAGCATGAAACGGTCCACCTGGGCCTCGGGCAGAGGATAGGTGCCTTCCTGCTCGATGGGGTTCTGCGTGGCCATCACAAGGAAGGGCTGCGGCAGAGGATAGGTCTGGTCGCCGATGGTGACCTGCTTTTCCTGCATCGCCTCCAGAAGGGCGGACTGCACCTTCGCGGGGCTGCGGTTGATTTCGTCCGCGAGGACGAAGTTGGCGAAGATGGGGCCCTTGCGCACGCTGAAGCTTTCGCTCTTCTGCGAATAGATGAGGGTACCCAGCACGTCGGCGGGAAGAAGGTCGGGAGTGAACTGGATGCGGCTGAACTTCGCGTCCACAGCCTGGGCCAGAGTGTTGATGGCGAGGGTCTTGGCAAGACCGGGCACGCCTTCCAGCAGGATGTGGCCGCCGCTCAGAAGGCCGATCATCAGATTCTCCACCAGATGCTTCTGGCCCACGATGACCTTGTTCATTTCCAGCGTCAGTAGGTCCACAAAGGAACTCTCCTGCTGGATGCGGTCGTTCAATTCTTTGATATTTACACTGTCCATATCATTATTTTTGATAACTTTGTCCGTCTTTACAACACAAAGGACCGCAAATTTAATAAAAAATGCGATACAAAGTAACACTTTCCTACAACGGTTCGGCTTTTTGCGGATGGCAGAGGCAAAACGGCTCCCCTTCCGTGCAGGCCTGTCTGGAGGACGCGCTGGGCATTCTGTGCGGCGCCCCCACCGAGGTCGTGGGATGCGGCAGGACCGATACGGGAGTGCACGCCTCCAAGTACGTGGCCCATTTCGACACCCTTGACGCGTTGCAGGATGTGGAGAATTTCCGCTACAAATTGAATGCCATTCTGCCCAAAGAAATAGCTGTCAGTGCAATTGAAAAGACGCGGGACGACTTCCACGCCCGCTTCGACGCCACTTCCCGCGAATACCGGTATTTCATCCACAGATGCAAGGACCCCTTCATGGCGGACCGCAGCTGGTACTGCCGCTATCCCCTGGACGTGGACAGGATGAACGAGGCCTGCGCCCTGCTGCTGGGAAGGCACGACTTTTCCTGCTTCGAAAAGACAGGCTCGTCCAACGCCACGTCCGTGTGCGAGGTCAGCTTCGCCCGCTGGGAAGACCTCGGGGAAGGCAGGCTGCAGTTCACCGTGCGCGCCAACCGCTTCCTTCGCAACATGGTGCGCGCCATCGTGGGCACCATGGTGGAGGTGGGACGCGGAGTGCGGGAGCCGCAGTGGGTTGAAGAGCTGATAAAATCCGGAACAAGGGGCGACGCCGGGCAGTCCGTACCCGGCCACGCGCTGCTTCTGAGCGATGTCCGATATCCTGAAAACTAAAACCTCATTCATAATATGCAAGTCGTCTGGACAATAATCCTTCTTGTCATCTCCAACGTGTTCATGACCTTTGCCTGGTACGGGCAGCTGAAGCTTCCCGAAGTGGTGCCGTCGGCGCGCGACTGGCCCCTGGTCGTGGTGATTCTTCTCAGCTGGGGCATAGCGCTGCTGGAGTATTTCTTCATGATTCCCGCAAACAGGATAGGCTCCAACGTAAACGGAGGCCCCTTCAACCTGTTCCAGCTGAAGATAATCCAGGAAGTGATTTCCCTCACGGTGTTCACCCTTATCGCCGTGTTCATCTTCCGCACGGACACCCTTCAGTGGAACCACATCGCGGCGATGGCCTGCATGGTGATGGCGGTGTTCTTCGTATTCCTTAAATAAAACCTTCCATATGAGAACGACAGAACAGGACTCCAATTACTCCGCGCTGGAGGAAATGACTCCCCTGCAGATTCTGGAGGGCATAAACGCGGAAGACCACAGACTTGCCGACGCTGTACAGCAGGCGATTCCCGCCATCGAGAAGCTGGTGTGCGGAATAGTGGAGCGCGGCGGCAGGATATTCTATATAGGAGCCGGCACCTCCGGCCGCCTGGGAGTCGTGGACGCCTCTGAAATACCTCCCACATACGGCCAGAGGGACAAGTTCATCGGCATAATCGCCGGCGGCGACAAGGCTTTCCGCACCGCCGTGGAAGGCGCCGAGGACAGTCCCGAACTGGGCGTCTCAGACCTCATGGCCTTCAACCCCACGCCCGCCGACACCCTTGTCGGCATTTCCGCCAGCGGAACGGCTCCATACGTGGTGGGCGCGATACAGAAGGCGCGCCAGACAGGAATGCTGACGGGCTGCATCTGCTGCAACGCCACTTCACCCCTTGCCAACGCCTGCGAAATTCCGGTCGTCGCCGTCGTGGGCCCCGAATTCGTAACGGGCAGCACACGCATGAAGGCCGGCAGCGCCACCAAGCTGATTCTCAATATGATATCCACGTCCGTGATGATCCTCACAGGCCACGTGCAGGGCAACAAGATGGTGGACATGCAGCTCACCAACAAAAAGCTCGTGGACCGCGGCACAAGGATGATAATGGAAAAGACAGGCCTTGCCGACTACGAAAAAGCCAAGTCGCTGCTGCTGGAGTACGGCAGCGTAAGGGCCGCCGTGGAAGCCTTATCTTGAGACGCGCACGACCGTCGAAAGAGGCAGAACCCTTCCGGAAGAATCCCTCAGCGAGAGTTCGCCGCTTTCTATGCGAAGGGCACTCTTCAGGGAGAGAGCCTCACGCACCACTGTCTCGCCAAGCGAGGGGGTGAAGCCGTTGGAATACAGATTCAGCACCAGAAAACTGTTCTTCTTCTCCAGGATCGAATCCACGCACTTCATCATTTCGAAGAGGCAGTCGTCCAGTTTCCAGCGTTCTCCGTCCGGTCCGTGGCCGTATGCGGGGGGATCCAGTATGATGCCGCTGTAGCGATTGCCGCGGCGCTCTTCCCGGCGGGCGAACTTCAAGGCGTCCTCCACCACCCAATGCACGCCGTCCACGAGATTGCGGCGCTCGGCGTTTGCGTGAGCCCAGTTCACCACCTGGCGCACGGAATCCAGATGCGTCACCTCGGCACCCGCCACCCTGGCGGCAAGGGATGCGCCTCCCGTGTAAGCGAACAGATTGAGAACCCTGGGCCTTGCCCCTGCAGGCTGCGCGGCCTTCAGCCTTTCCACTTCGCCGCGTATGAAGTCCCAGTTGGGAGCCTGCTCCGGGAACACGCCCACGTGCTTGAAGGCCGTAAGGCCAAGACGCAGGTCGAAGCGGCCGTCGGGGCTCTGTATCCACCACTGGTCTTCCATCCTGCCCTTGCGGAGCCAGGTGCCCACGTCCTCTTTTCCGGCCTTGCCGAAACCGGCGCCGGGGGTGAAGCTTACGGTGGTGAGCTTTTCCCATTTCGCCTCCCCGAGAGCCTTGGGCCATATCGCCTTGGGCTCCGGACGGCGCAGCACGTACGGGCCGAACTGCTCCAGTTTCTCAGCGTCTCCGCAATCGAGAAGTCTGTAATCCTTCCAGTTTTCAGACGGAAATTGTATCATAGCGTGCAAACCTTAGATTTGCAGAGTGGTTTTACTGCTCTAAGGAATGTAATGGCAAAAATAATAAATTTGTGCTGAATATAAAAGTTTAACAAAGGACAATGGAGCCGGACAGTGCACAAGTCGTGCAAATGGGAAAGACCCGTGTAATTTTTTTGACTGTCCGGCTTCGTTGATTCTAAGACCTGGATAAGAATATGCCCTTAGTAACGATAAGGTTTGTAGGTAACGAATCAACGGTCCAAAGTCCGCTAAAAAGCAACGCAAGTTATGAAAAAATTATTTGTCGGCATCGATGTCAGCAAAGAAAAACTGAATTTATGCTTCAGGACAGCCTCGGAGATTGTATGCGAAGAGGAAATCGAGAACGCCGCGGCTGTCATCAAGCGGCAACTGAAGAAAGATTTGAAAGCATTGGGCGAGGAATACGAGGACGTGATGGTATGTGCCGAGTATACAGGCCGCTATATCTATCCGTTGGCAGTTGCCTGCAAGGATCTTGACATTTTCCTCTGGATGGAGGACCCTACCAGAATCAAGAATTCATTCGGCCTGACCAGAGGTAAGAATGATGCTGTAGATGCGCAACGTATCGCCGAGTATGCATTCAGATTCAATGACAAAGCAGAGGCATATGCAATGAAGGACGAGGATATTGCTTCTCTGAAAAATCTATTGTCCGACAGGGACTTGCTCTTGGCTGACCGAAAAAAGTATGAAGCGCAACTCAATGATCAGAAGAAATATATGAGCAGTTCGGATTATAAGCGCAAAGCTGCGAGATGGAAGAATGTCATCAAAAGTTTGCGGGATCAGATAGCATCTATTGAAGAAGAAATGGAGTCTATCGTAAATGCCAATGATAAAATCAAGCATCAAGTTGAGCTACTCAAGTCTGTTCCTGGTGTAGGAAGCAAACTCGCAATCAATATGGTCGTCATCACAGAATGTTTCACAAAGTTCGACAATGCCAGACAGTTCAATTGCTATGCTGGTCTGGCGCCGTTCAAATACACATCGGGAAAGAGTATATACTCAAAGGCAAAGGTATCGCAGCGAGCCAATAAACACATCAAGGCCCTGTTGCATCTGGCTTCGGTAAGTGCAGCAACGCATATGCTTGAGAGCGAATATAAAGAATACTATCTGCGAAAGAAGTCCGAAGGGAAGCATCCTCTATGCATACTGAATGTTGTAAGAGCCAAACTCGTGGCTCGAATGTTCTCCGTCATCAGACGCGATACACCATATGCAAAAGAATACTCCTACGCAGCATAGAAGTTATTCTCGGCAAAGCGAGGAGAGCCATTTCCCAGAGCTCCCCGCAGCTTTGCCGGGAAATAACTTCGAAAAAACCAAAAAGGCCTTGGAAATATCATAAGAATAATTATGGAAAATCCGCCTCAATTGCAAATCCTGCGGGATTCTGGAATCCTGAAGCAACTGCACGGCGAGGGTGCCACAGTGGCCTCTGGGTGAGGGCTGAGGTGTGCAGTTGCTACGGTTTATGTGGCAACTGCGCGGCAAGGGTGCCACAGGGGGCTCTGAGTGAGGGGGTGGGCGTGCGGTTGCTTCCGAGCGAGGGACCGCTCTGACAGTCGGAGCGGGCGGCCAGGCAGGTGGCGAGCGGCGGGCGGACAGGCAGGCGGTGAGCGGGCGGGCAGGCGGCCGCGGGTGACCTTCGCTTCGCTCATCCCTCCCACTGCGCTTCGCTTGTGGGCCCCGCCCATTCATGTGGCCATGGGCGGCCACAGGTCCCCGCGGC
>R03__coassemble_206_pt1 | contig 36805 bp, 33 predicted proteins | sample R03__metabat2_high_PE_058 | metagenome-assembled genome bin R03 | reverse complement strand
GTTTGGAGATGCCGTAGATGATGCCTCCCGCGGAGATTATGCCTCCGAACTGGGCCTTGGTGATTTCCGGATAGGCATTCTGCAGCAGGGGGATGGCGAAGGAGAAGTTCTTCCTGACGAAGTAGAACATCGCGTATCCTATCATCGAGCAGATGATCACCCGCCATTGCCAGTACTTGAATGATTTTTTTGTTTGCATTATTGTTTTTGTTGGTTGTAATTTCACAATACAAGCGCTAAAGTTACGGATATTTTTGTAAATTTGTGAAAACATACCTTTATATATGAAGAAATTTCTGCAAAGATTGGGTAAGGCGATGGGCGATATGGTTATGCCCAACATAGGCGCCTTCATAGCCTGGGGGCTCATTACGGCGATGTTCATTCCTTCCGGCTGGCTGCCCAGCGAGAGTCTCGCGAAGCTGGTGGATCCGATGTTGAAATTCCTTCTTCCGCTGCTTATAGGTTACACCGGAGGCAAGAACGTCGCCGGAGTGCGCGGCGCCGTCACGGGAGCCATTGCCACCGCCGGCGTCGTTATCGGCAGCGACATCCCGATGTTCATCGGCGCCATGGCGATGGGCCCTTTGGGCGGATTGTGCATAAAGTATTTCGACAAATGGACTGAAGGTAAAATCAAGGATTCCTTCAAGCCTCTGGTGGATTTCTTCTCCATCGGTCTTATCGGTCTTGGATTGTGCCTTGCAGCATTCAGCCTCGTAAGCACGCTTATTACCGGTCTCACGATGGCTCTGTCCGCAGGCGTGCAATGGATAATAGACCACAAGGCTCTGCCGGCTGTCTCGCTTCTGGTGGAACCCGCCAAGGTGTTGTTCCTGAACGGGATAATCAACCACGGCATATTCAACCCCATTGCCCTTGCCAGCGGCGGGGAGTCCATAATCTATCTTATCGAGACCAATCCCGGTCCCGGCCTCGGAATGCTCTTGGCTCTGTGGGCGTTCGGAAAAGGAGAGGAGAAGCACAGCGCTCCCGGCGCCGCCATAATTCAGGCCATAGGAGGCATACACGAAATTTATTTTCCTTATATATTGGCCCGTCCCAAACTTCTGCTGGGCACAATCTGCGGCTCCGCCTCGGCCTTGATTTTCTTCACCATTGCAGGCGGCGCACTTGTTGCCCCGGCAGCACCCGGCAGCGTCATAGCCCTGCTTATGATGGCACCCAAGGGCAAAACCCTTGTCGTGCTGCTGGGCATACTGGTGGCAACCGCTGTGTCTTTTGCAGTATGCTCCCTGCTGCTCGGATTTTCACGGAAAGGCAAAACCGAAGCAAACTAATCCCCAAAAAACATAAATATATGAAAAGCATCAGATTATATCTTGCAGCAGCCTTAGCTTGCGCCTTTTTTGCTTCGCCCGTTTGCCTGTCGGGACAGGATTATGGCGAATCTCGTCAGGACTTCCGCGGCGAGCATCAGGATGGCAGTCGCGGCCCCAGGGGCGAACGTCCTGAAGGTCAGAGGGGCCCTCGCGGAGAAGGACACCGGCGCGGCGACCACCCGATGATGATGGAGCGTCCGATGCGTGAGCTGGACTCCGCAAAGCTTGCGCTCTTCACTCCGCTTATGTACAAGAACGCTGTGCCGTACCGTCAGGCTGTCTTCAATGCCGACAAGCCCGGAAAGCCAATCCTGGTGGTTTACCTTCATGGAAAGAGCGGCAGCGGCACTGACAATATGGCCCAGATGCGCCAGGCAGGCATATATTCCATAGCCGACTACCTCCAGGAAAAAGGCATAAAGGCTTATTTCATAGTGCCCCAGTGTCCCCGTGAATCATCCTGGGCCGGAGGACGTGACAGTCAACCTTTCTGCTCGAATATCGCTCCCATGCTGAAGAAACTGATAAAAGATCTTGGCGTGGACAGTAAGAGAGTGTACCTTACCGGAGCCTCGATGGGCGGCATAGGAGCCTGGTACATGGCAGCACAATATCCCAAAATGTTCGCCTCTGCGCTCATAGCATCGGGGCAGGCACGCAACCTGTCCGCATCTGATCTTTACGCCACTCCGGTATATGTCACAATGGGCACCCTGGAAGGGGAGAGGTCGGCCCGCGTGCGGGAATTCGTAGGCGAGCTTGCCGACAATGCCTGCGACGCCACGTTCGAGTATCTGGAAGGTCTGGACCACGGCGATGCCTGCGAAAAGGCTTTTTCTCCCGAGAGGTTGGATTGGCTGCTGAGCAAGACAAAATAGGCCGCGGTGCTTGCTATTTTGAAGAAAAAGCGGTATATTTGCCTAAATACAGCCCAAGAGGGCGGAAAGCATGCTTCAAGACATTCAGGAAAACATAGAGAAGCTCATTGCCGCGTATGAAAAAGAGCGCGGCAGGGCTGACGCTCTGGAAGCCGAACTGGAAAAATGCCGTACGCAGCTCGGTGCTGCACAGATTAAAGTTAAAGAACTGGAAGATAAAGTAGACAAGCTTGGTTTGAGGAACGTGTTCTCTTCCGAAGGTACGGACAACAAAGAGGCCAAGGCGCAGATAGACAAGCTCATAAAGCGTATCGACGCCTGTCTCGAGATGCTGTGAAAAGAGGATGGAACACAATATAAAGGTAAAGATAGCGGACAGATGTTATCGCCAGACGATACATTCCGAGCAGGAGGAAGCTCATATCCGTACTGCGGCCGCCGGTGTCAGCGAACTGATTCAGCAACTCAGTTCCAGGTATCCCGGAGTCAGCGTAATAGACGTTCTGACTATAGCCGCACTTAACGAAGGGATTGAAAACGCCGAATTGCGCGAAAGGATCGCATCCGATGAGAGAAAGTTCGAAAAGCTTTCCGCAGACTTGCAAACCTACGTTGACTCATTGAAATAGCCGTCAGACTTTTTTTGCCGAAATCACTGAAAGCAAAAGTCAAATGGGTGACTCGGGGCCGGATGACGGACCTATGTGACCTCCCACCGCGGAGGGATTCCGCCACAGGCGGGACGGAGGATGTCTGAACGTAACCCGGAGCCTGAATCTTATATGATAAGATTTCCCGGACAATACACTGGCGGCTTTTTTTATCTTCCAAAATTAAAATTTTGTGTGTATTATGAGCCAAATCGTAATTTACATTCTGGTCGCGCTGCTAGGCGCAGCAGTCGCAGTAGTGGTGTACGCACTGACCAGAAAAGTCGTCCTCAAGGGACGCAAGGATGAAATCATCCAGCAGGCGGAACTGGAAGCTGAAAAAATCAAGAACGACAAGATTTTCCAGGCCAAGGAGAAATTCCTGCAGCTCAAGTCCGAGCATGACAAGACAGTGTCGGAGCGGAACAACGCCATACGCGAGACGGAGAACCGCTTGAAACAGAAAGAACAGTCCCTCAACCAGCAGAATTCCGAATTGGGACGCAAGAACAAGGAGGCCGATGCCCTCAAAGAGACTCTGAAGGCCCAGCTGGATGTGGCAAACCATAAAGCAGAGGAGTATGACCGTCTTCGCCAGCAGGCGATTTCCCAGATAGAGAACATCGCCGGAATGACGGCGGCAGAAGCCAAGGCCCAGCTTGTCCAGAGCATGAAGGACGAGGCTCGTACCGAAGCCCAGGGCTACATCAACGACGTGATGGACGAAGCCCGTCTGACCGCCTCCAAGGAAGCCAAGAGAATAGTTATCAACACTATACAGCGGACCGCCACTGAAACTGCCATAGAGAACGCTGTCAGCGTATTCCATATTGACAACGACGAGGTCAAGGGCCGTATCATAGGCCGCGAAGGCCGCAACATCCGCGCTCTGGAGGCCGCCACGGGAGTTGAAATTGTGGTGGACGACACTCCTGATGCAATCCTGATTTCAGGCTTCGACCCTGTCCGCAGGGAGGTTGCCCGTCTCGCCCTGCACCAGCTGGTTGTGGACGGACGAATCCATCCCGCAAGAATCGAGGAAGTCGTTGCCAAGGTCACCAAGCAGCTCGAGGACGAGATTATGGAAACGGGCAAGCGCACCTGCATCGACCTCGGCGTGCACGGCCTCAGCTCTGAACTTGTTCGCCTTGTGGGCCGTATGAAATATCGTTCCTCCTATGGCCAGAACCTTCTCAAGCACTCCCGCGAGGTGGCCAACATCAGCGCCATTATGGCCTCGGAACTGGGGCTGAATCCCAAGCTCGCCAAACGTGCCGGCCTGCTGCATGACATCGGAAAAGTCAGCGAAGAGGACGAGGAACTGCCGCACGCGTTGCTCGGTGCCAAACTGGCGGAAAAATACAAGGAGAAACCCGAAATCTGCAATGCCATCGGCGCCCACCACGAGGAGTGCGAGATGACCACTATCATCGCTCCTCTTGTAATGGTTGCCGATGCTATCTCCGGTGCCCGTCCCGGCGCCCGCAGGGAAGTCATCGAATCCTACATCAAGCGTCTCAACGACATGGAGAACATAGCCGCCTCATATAATGGCGTCACCAAGGCTTATGCCATCCAGGCCGGCCGCGAACTGCGTGTAATCGTTGGAGCTGACCAGGTGAGCGACGCCGACGTGGAGAAGATGAGCGCACAGATTGCCAAACAGATTCAGGATGAGATGACGTATCCCGGTCAGGTGAAGATCACGGTAATCCGAGAAATCCGTTCCGTCGCCATCGCCAAGTAGTCGTTATCTTATCAAATCAAATAAAGAGACCGACCCTTTTTGGTCGGCCTCTTGTTTTTGGATACTCGCGAAGGGGATTACTTCGCAAGTTTCTTGTAGCTTTCCAGACGGATCTTGGCGAACTCTTCGGTCTTCTGCAGAAGCTCGTCGGCCTGGCCGGGGAACATCTTGTAGAGGGAAGCGAAGCGTACCTCACCTTTCAGGAAGTCCTGGAACTTGCTCCAGTCGGGCTCCTTGGAGTCCAGCTTGAAGGGATTCTCGCCTTTTTCAGCAAGGGCGGGGTTGAAGCGGTAGAGCTGCCAGTAGCCGCACTCGACGGCCAGTTTTTCCTCTCTCTGGCTAAGTCCCATGCCGGCCTTCAGACCGTGGTTGATGCAAGGGGCGTAGGCGATGATGATGGAAGGACCGTCATATGCCTCGGCCTCTTTGACCGCGTTGATGAACTGTGCCTGGTTGGCACCCATCGCAACCTGGGCTACATATACGTAGCCGTAGCTCATCGCCATCATTCCGAGGTCTTTCTTGCGTACCTTCTTGCCGGAAGCCGCGAATTTGGCTATGGCGCCTGCAGGGGTGGACTTGCTGCTCTGTCCGCCGGTGTTGGAATAAACCTCCGTGTCCAGAACGAGGATGTTCACGTTCTCGCCGCTGGCCAGCACGTGGTCCAGTCCGCCGTATCCGATGTCGTAGGAAGCGCCGTCACCGCCGATTATCCACTGGCTGCGGGCAGGGATGAAGCTCTTGTATTCCAGAAGCTTCTTGCAGGTGTCGCATCCGCACTCCTGCATGAGGGGCACGAGTTTGTCGGCCACTTCGCGTGTGGAAGCGGGGTTTTGGGGGGCGTCCAGCCACTGCTGGAACAGCGCCTTGATCTCGTCGCTGCATTTCTCGCACTCCAGCCCCTTCTGCATCAGGGCGGCTACTGTTTCGCGTGCGCGCTCGCTGCCAAGGTGCATACCGAGACCGAACTCGCAGAAGTCCTCGAACAGGGAGTTTGCCCATGCGGGACCGTGGCCTTCGGCGTTGGTGCAGTAGGGAGAAGCAGGGAAGGATGCGCCGTAGATTGAAGAGCAGCCTGTGGCGTTGCTTATCATCATATGGTCTCCGAACAGCTGTGTGATGGCCTTCACGTAAGGGGTCTCGCCGCAGCCTGCGCAGGCACCGCTGAATTCGAACAGCGGCTGAGCGAACTGGGAAGACTTCATGTTGGCCTTCGCTATGTCCAGCTTGTAGAGTGCGTAGCCGACTTTCTTGTTGAGGTAGTCGTAGTCTTTCTGGGCCTGGGAGTTGTCCTCGTAGGGAACCATCGACAAGGCCTTGTCCTTCGCGAGGCAGACATCCACGCAGTTGCCGCAACCGGTGCAGTCCGCGTTGGAGAATGCCAGAGTGTAGAACTGTCCTGCAGCCAGGGGAGCCTTGCCGGCGAGGATCTTGATGCTCTTCGGAGCTTTTTCGGCCTGCTCTTCGTTCAGGACGAAGGGACGGATTACGGCGTGAGGGCAGACAAGGGCGCAGGAGTTGCACTGGATACATTTCTCAGCATCCCAGGCGGGAACCTTCACGGCTATGCCGCGTTTCTCGTAAGCGGCTGTGCCTGCGGGCATTGTGCCGTCGGGAGTGAAGGCGCTGACGGGCAGACGATCGCCGCACTGGCTGTTCACGATGTCGGCCACTTCCTTGACGAAGGTGGGGGCCATGCGGGCGGCGTTGGGGTTCTGGAACTTGCCGGTGATTTCCTTCCAGTCGGCAGGGATGGCTACCTCTGTGTATTCGCCTCCGCGGTCCACGGCGGCGTAGTTCATCTTGACTACGTTCTCGCCTTTCTTGCCATAGCTCTTGTCGATGGCTTTCTTCATGTAGGCGACTGCATCCTCGTAGGGGATGATGCCGGTGATTTTGAAGAAGGCGCTCTGCAGAATGGTGTTGGTGCGTCCGCCAAGGCCGATTTCGGCTGCAATCTTCGTGGCGTTGATTATGTACAGCTTTATGCTCTTGCGGCCGATTATGCCTTTTACGAAATCAGGAATCCTCTTGAGAGTTTCCTCTTCGTCCCAGAGGCTGTTCAGCAGCAGCGTGCCGCCTTCCTTGATGCCGGCGAGGACATCGTATTTGGAGAGGTATGAAGGCACGTGGCAGGCGACGAAGTCGGGGGTGCCCACCAGATAAGGGGCCTGGATGGGCTCCGCGCCGAAGCGGAGGTGGCTGCAGGTGTAGCCGCCGGACTTCTTGGAGTCGTAGTCGAAGTAGCCCTGGGCGTACATAGGGGTGTGGTCGCCGATGATCTTGATGGTGTTCTTGTTGGCGCCTACCGTACCGTCGGAGCCAAGGCCGTAGAAGCGGCACTCGGTGGTGCCTTTCTTCACGATGGAGAATTCGTCCTTGAGGGGCAGGGAGCGGAACGTCACGTCGTCCACGATGCCGATTGTGAAGCCGTTCTTGGGCTCGCGGGCCTCAAGGTTCTCGTACACGGCCTGGATCTGGGCGGGGGTGGTGTCCTTGGAGGACAGGCCGTAGCGGCCGCCTACGATGAGGGGAGCGTTGTCCACGCCCTGGAACAGGGCCTTGATATCCAAGTATAGGGGCTCTCCGAGGGCGCCGGGCTCTTTGGTGCGGTCCAGAACGGCGATTTTTTTCACGCCGGCGGGAAGGGCCTTCATGAAGTACTTGGCGCTGAAAGGACGGTACAGGCGCACAATCATCAGGCCTACCTTCTTGCCCTGTGCGGCGAGGTGGTCGACTGTGCCCTTTATTGTCTGGGTGACGGAACCCATGGCCACGATGACGTTCTCGGCATCGGGAGCTCCGTAGTAGTCGAAGGGACGGTAGTCGCGGCCGGTCTCCTCGGAGATTTCGCCCATATAGCGGGCCACGATGTCGGCGACTTCGTCATAATATTTGTTGCGAGCCTCGACGTTCTGGAAATACACGTCGCCGTTCTGGGCGGTGCCGCGGGTGACGGGAGCGTCGGGATTGAGGGCTTTCTTGCGGAATGCGGCGAGGGCCTTTTCGGAAATCATGTCCTTCAGGGCGGCCTCGTCGATGAGCTCTATCTTCTGGATTTCGTGGGATGTGCGGAAACCGTCGAAGAAGTGCACGAACGGGATGCTGCTCTTTATTGTGGCGAGATGTGCCACGGCAGCAAGGTCAAGCGCCTCCTGTACGGAAGCGGAAGCGAGGAAGGCGAAACCTGTCTGGCGGCAGGCCATGACGTCCTGGTGGTCTCCGAAGATGGACAGGGCGTGGGAGGCAAGGGCGCGGGCGGAAACGTGGAACACTGTGGGCAGCATTTCGCCGGCGATCTTGTACATGTTGGGAATCATCAGCAGAAGTCCCTGGGATGCGGTGAAGGTAGTGGTGAGGGCGCCGGCCTGGAGGGATCCGTGCACGGCACCGGCGGCGCCGCCTTCGCTCTGCATTTCGGTGACTTTCACGACCTCACCGAAAAGGTTCTTTTTACCTGCGGCGGCCCACTCGTCCACATATTCAGCCATGGTGGAAGAAGGGGTGATGGGATAGATTGCAGCATGCTCACTGAACAGGTAAGCCATGTGGGCAGCTGCATAGTTGCCATCGCAGGTAATGAATTTTTTCTCTTTGCTCATAATGATTTTATGTTTATTATAAGAATTATTGTATTCCGACTCTATACGTCTGGCTTATTTCGCGCAAATTTAGCAAAAATTATTATCTTTGCAGTGCAAAAATTGAGAATTATGTTCGAAAATCTTTCAGATAAGCTGGAACGCTCTTTCAAACTCTTGAAAGGCCAGGGAAAAATAACCGAAATAAACGTCTCTCAAACTCTGAAGGAGGTGCGCCGCGCGCTTCTGGATGCCGACGTGTCGTACAAGGTGGCGAAATCCTTCTGCGACAGCGTGAAGGCAAAGGCCATGGGCGCGAACGTGCTCACAGCTGTCAGCCCCGGCCAGATGATGGTCAAGATCGTCCACGACGAGCTTGCCCTTCTGATGGGCTCCGAGGCCAGCGAACTGGTGGTGAAGGGCTCTCCCGCGATAATAATGGTGGCCGGTCTGAACGGTTCGGGTAAAACCACACTTTGCGGCAAGCTTGCCTCATACGTCAAGAGCAAGAAGGGTATGAAGGTGATGCTTGCGGCGTGCGACACTTTCCGCCCGGCGGCCGTGGAGCAGCTGAAGGTGCTCGCCGAAGGCATAGGAGTGCCGGTCTACAGCGAAGAAGGCCAGACTGATCCTATAAAAGTGGCCCAAAATGCAGTCAGACAGGCAAAGGCTGACGGGGTCAGCGTGCTGATTGTGGATACCGCCGGCCGCTTGAGCGTGGATGAAGAGCTGATGGACCAGATCGAGGCCCTGCACAAGGCTCTCAGTCCTGTGGAAACGCTGTTCGTAGCCGATGCGATGACAGGCCAGGATGCCGTGGAGACGGCCCGCATATTCAACGATAGGATAGATTTCACCGGCGCCGTTCTGACAAAGATGGACGGCGACACCCGCGGCGGCGCCGCCCTTTCCATCAAGGCCATCACCGGCAAGCCCATAAAGTTCATTTCGGCAGGGGAGAAGATGGATGCGCTGGACGTGTTCCACCCCGCGCGAATGGCCGACAGGATTTTGGGAATGGGCGACGTTGTTTCCCTCGTGGAGAAGGCCCAGGAGCAGTTCGACGAGGCCGAGGCTCGCGCGATGAAGAAAAAGATCGCGCGCGACCAGTTCAACCTCTGGGATTTCTACAACCAGATCCAGCAGGTGCGCAAGATGGGTAACATCAAGGACCTGGCCGGAATGCTTCCCGGCGTGGGCAAGGCCATAAAGGACGTGGACATAGACAATGACACCGCCTTCAAGAGCACGGAGGCCATAATCCTTTCGATGACCCCATACGAGAGGGAAAATCCTGAAGTGATAAACGGCAGCCGCCGCAAGAGGATAGCGGACGGCTCTGGCACTTCGGTACAGGCGGTGAACCAGCTTCTCAAGCAGTTCGAAAGCTCCCGCAAGATGATGAAGATGGCGATGAGTGCAGGAGGACCCAGAGGTATGATGCAGCAGCTTCGCGGGATGGGCGGCAGACGTTGAACCGGATATGAAACAAGGTATATACAGAGTGGTGTCAAACGCGCAGCTTGCCTCTCACACCTGGAGAATGGAGCTCAGCGGTGACACTTCCGCTTTCGCGCGCGGCGGCCAGTTCCTGGACGTTGCGCTGCAGGGACGGTTCCTGCGCAGGCCCTTCGCCGTGCAGAAATGGGACGGGAATTCACTTGTGTTCCTTTACAGGGTTGTAGGTGAAGGTACGAAACAGATGACCTTTATCAAGGAAGGGGACAGCCTGGACCTTCTCACCGGACTCGGCAACGGATTCGACGCTTCACTGTGCTCCCGGGCAGCTCTTGTTGTCTGCGGCGGATTGGGCGCCTCGCCTGTATTCCCGTTGGTGAAGGAGTTGATTGAAAAAGGCAGAAAAGTGTATGTGGTGGCCGGCTTCAACAGCGCCTCGGAGATAATTCTTGAGGATGAAATGAAGGCCCTGGGCGCCAATGTCACCATAGCCACGATGGACGGCAGCGCCGGCATCAAAGGCCTTGTGACGGATGCCATTGCATCCTTGCCCGAATTGCAGCGGGAGTGCGACTGCCTGTACACCTGCGGCCCGCGTGTGATGATGAAGGCTGTGTGCGGGATGCTGCCACAGCTTCCCGGTGAAGCATCCCTGGAGGAAAGGATGGGTTGCGGCTGCGGCATATGCTACGGATGCACCTGCCATACTGAAAAAGGCCCGGCTCGCGTGTGCGCGGACGGCCCCGTGTTCAAAGTGGAGGATATAATATGGTAAGCACTGCGGTAGAACTTTGCGGGGTCAGTCTCAAGAACCCCGTCGTTCCAGCCAGCGGCACCTTCGGCTTCGGCCTGGAGATGTCAGGCGTGTACGACCTCAACTGCCTTGGAGGCATATCTCTGAAAGGCACTACGCTCCGGATGCGTTTCGGCAACGAATGCCCGCGCATCGCAGAATGCCCGGACGGAATGATTAATTCAGTGGGACTGCAGAATCCCGGCGTGGACGCTCTGGTGGGGGAGAAGATACCTTCCCTTCGCAAGATTTTCGGCGGAGCGGTGATTGCCAACATCAGCGGCTTCAGCGTGGATGAATACGAGCGCTGCTGCGCCGTGGCTGCTCCCCACGCGGACATATTGGAGGTGAACATATCCTGCCCCAACGTGCACGGGGGCGGGCTGGCCTTCGGAACGGACTGCAAGGCGGCGGCAGCGGTGACCTCTGCCGTGAAAAAGGTCAGTGGCCGTACTCCCGTATTCGTAAAACTCAGCCCCAACGTCACGGATATCCGCAGCATCGCCCTTGCCTGCGTGGATGCCGGCGCGGACGGACTGACGCTGATAAATACAGTGCTTGGAATGCGCATCGACATCGCGCGGCGCCGCAGCGTGGTCGCTGCCCGCTACGGTGGATTCAGCGGCAGGGCGATTTTCCCGATCGCGCTCAGGATGGTGCATCAGGTAGCCCACAGCACCGGCGTTCCTGTGATGGGTTGCGGCGGAGTGGCCTCGGCCCGTGACGTCATCGAGATGATGATGGCCGGCGCAACGGCCGTTCAAGTGGGCGCGGAAAATCTTCGCAACCCCCTTGTCTGCAAAGAGATAGTGGAACAGTTGCCGGGAGTAATGCAGGAGCTTGGAATAAATGATCTGAACGAAATAATAGGAATTGTATAATATGGATGTCAACAGAGACGTTATAATTGCCTGCGATTTCGGCTGCGAGGCCGACGCGCTCTCTTTTCTGGACAAGTTCGCGCAGTGTGAACGCAAGCCCTTCGTGAAGATAGGTATGGAACTTTTCTACGGCGCCGGCCCCGACATCGTGCGCCGCATCAAGGACCGCGGCCACAGGATTTTCCTGGACCTCAAGCTGCACGACATTCCCAACACGGTGTGCAAGACGATGAAGGTGCTGTCCCGTCTGGACGTGGATATGACCAATCTTCACGCCGCCGGCACAATCGATATGATGAAAGCTGCACTGGACGGCCTCACAAGGCCGGACGGAAAGCGGGCGCTGCTTATAGCCGTGACGCAGCTCACCTCCACCAGCCAGCAGAGGATGAACGACGAGCTGCTGATTCCCTCCTCAATGCAGGACGTGATCTGTCAGTATGCCTTCAATGCCCGTCAGGCAGGCCTGGACGGTGTGGTGTGCTCTCCACTGGAGAGCTCGATGGTGAAGGAGCGCTGCGGCAGGAATTTCCTCACGGTGACCCCCGGCATCCGCTTTGCGGACTCCGCTTCCGACGACCAGGTACGCATCACCACGCCCGGACGCGCCCGCGAAATCGGTTCGGATTTCATAGTGGTGGGCCGTCCCATCACCGCCGCCGCGGATCCTGTGGCGGCATACCTCAGATGTGTGAAAGAATTCATTTGACAAATAGCACCATATGGAACGAACAATTGCAAAACAGCTTCTGAGCATCGGCGCGGTATTCTTGCGCCCCGAAGAACCCTTCACCTGGGCCAGCGGCATCAAGAGCCCCATCTACTGTGACAACCGCCTGATCCTGTCCAGCCCCGCTGCCCGCAGTGTAGTGGAACAGGCGATAGCCGACACGGTGCGTGAGCAGTATCCTGATGCACAGGTGCTTATGGGCACCAGTACGGCCGGTATAGCCCACGCTGCCATAGCGGCTTCCATTATGGGCCTTCCGATGGGATATGTCCGCGGCGAGGCCAAGACCCACGGCCGCAACAACCGAATCGAGGGACGTCTGAGTCCCGGCGACAAGGTGGTGGTGATTGAAGACCTCATTTCCACGGCCGGCAGTGCCCTGGAGGTTGTAGAGGCGCTTCGCGAGGCCGGAGCAGATGTTCTGGGCATTGTGAGCATCTTCACCTACGGAATGAAAAAAGGCCTGGACCGTCTTGCCGAGGCTGGAGTGCGCAACCGCAGCCTGAGCAACCTTGACACTCTTGTGGACGTCGCCGCCGCCGAGGGCATCATCGCTCCCGAATGGAAAGAGCGGATACTGAAATTCAGGGACAACCCTTCAGACGAAAGCTGGATAAAATAATGAAACACCTTACAGACCCCACCGACCTCACAAAGAAGGAGATCGACGACATCCTCGCCCTTGCCGAGGATATAATTGCAAAGCCCGAGTGCTATCACGACTGTCTGCGCTACCACAAGCTTGCAACCCTTTTCTACGAGCCTTCCACACGCACCAGAATGAGCTTCACGGCCGCGATGATGGAACTTGGCGGTAACGTGCTGGGATTTTCCGATGCCAAGAGTTCGTCCGTATCCAAGGGCGAGACCGTCTCTGACACTGTGCGCGTGGTGGAGAATTTCGTGGACATAATAGCGATGAGGCACAATCTGGAAGGCGCCCCGCTGGTAGCTTCCACTGTGTCCGGCGTGCCTATAATCAACGCCGGAGACGGCTCGCACGCCCATCCCACACAGACACTCACGGACCTTCTCACCATCAAGCGTGAACTGGGCCACATAGACGGCATCACCATCGGCTTCTGCGGCGACCTCAAGTTCGGCCGCACGGTACATTCCCTGATAAAGGCACTAAGCCGTTACGAGGACGTCAAGGTGGTGCTGATTGCCCCGCCCGAGCTTCGCCTTCCGGGGTATATACGCCACGACGTATGTGACGCACAGGGCATCGACTACCGCGAGGTTTCCACTATGGAGGAAGTTATGGCACAGCTGGACGTTCTGTATATGACCCGCGTGCAGAAAGAGCGTTTCCTGGACGAAGAGGAATTCGACAGGGTGAAGGACAGCTTCATTCTGGACAACGCGAAACTCTCATCCGCAAAAGAGAAGATGGCCATCCTGCATCCTCTGCCCCGCGTGAACGAAATCCGCCCGGAAGTGGACGCAGATCCGAGGGCGGCATATTTCCGCCAGGTGGGAAACGGAAAGTATGTCCGTATGGCTCTGATATACAGTCTGCTGAAGTGGAAGAACGATCCTTCTCACTCTATGCCGGCGCACCCGGAATATTTCTGTGACGCAAGCCTAATCTGCCACAATTCAAAGTGTATCAGCAACCACGAGACCGTAACGCCTCTTTTCAAACGCAGCGATGGCGGCGTAGTGCGATGCGTGTACTGCGACAGCGTGGTGGGGAAGTGATACAAGTTACAGATTCTCTATAAAGTAGTCCGTAATCTTGTCCATCAGGTGGACGCGGTCGCTGCCCTTCATGTTGTGCTTTGCCTTCGGGTATTCGAAATAGTCCACCTGCACGCCTTCGTCAATGCATTTCTGCAGGAAGGACGAAGCGTTGTGCGGCAGGACGGTATCGTCCAGTGCGCCCTGTATTATGAGGGTTTTGACATCTTTCAGATTTTTCGCCTTGCCTAAGAGGGACACTGCGTCGAAGCGTTCGGGATTCTCGCTGACGCGTCCCATATAACGCTCGCCGTACATCACTTCGTACCATCTCCAGTCTATCACAGGACCTCCGGCCACGCACACCTTGAAGGTTTCCGGATTCAGTGTGGCAAGGGTGAGGGCCATGAATCCGCCGTAGCTCCAGCCGTCCACGCCTATTCGGTTTTGGTCCACCCAGGGCAGCGTGCGCAGCATCTTCACTGCCTCCATCTGGTCCTGGGCCTCACAGACGCCGCATCTGCCGAAAATCGCATGCTCGTATGCGCTGCCGTGGCGAAGTGTGCCTCGTCCGTCCATCACAAGCACGGCGAACCCCTTCTGCGCCGCATACAGTTCCCACTGGCGGTAGCCTCCCATATAGCTGTTCCTCACCATCTGGCTGTGCGGGCCGCCGTACACGTAAAGAATCAGAGGATATTTCTTTGAAGGGTCGAATCCAGTGGGCTTCACAAGGCGGTAATAGTTGGTGTCGCTGCCGTCGGCAGTAGGAATGGTGCCCATTTCGATTTGGGGCATCTCTATGTCCGATGCGGGGTCCTCGGCGCTTTGCAGAACTTTCGTTATTTTGCCGTCCTTGGCCGAGCGCAAAGTGCTTTCAGGCAGAGAGTTCAAGTTTTCGAACACGTCCAGAAAGCTCTTGCAGTCAGGAGCCATCTCTATGCTGTGCCAGCCCTCTTCCGGAGTCAGGTTCACCGCTTTGCGGCTTCCCTTCAGCGTCACCTTCCAGAGGTAGTTGTTCACGGCTTTGTCGTCGGGACCCTGGAAATAGACACTCCTGCCGTCATTGCCTACGTATTCCATGTAATGGTCGTGTGATGCAAGACGCTCTGCCTTTGCCGTGCGCAAGTCCACAAGGTACAGGTTCTGCACCCCGTCCCGGTTGTCGGTGGTGTAGATGCAGCGGTTCGCGTCTATCCATCTGAGCGGGTCCTTCGGCTCCACCCAGGTGTCGCTGTGCTCTGTAAGCAGGATGCCGGTAGACTTGCCGGTGGCGGCATCGAAGCCCACAACCGAAAGGTTCTGTTGCGCCCTGTCCAGAATGTGGACGAATATGCGGGAGCCGTCCGGATGATAGCTGATGCAGGCGATGTAGCCGTCCGGGCCCGTCAGGGGGGCTGTATCCAGATAAGTGGTGCTGCCGGCGGTGATGTCGTACACTCCCACGGATACCCTCTCGGAAGGGGAGGAGTTCATAGGGTAGCGCGTCATGATGGTTTCACCGCTTGTGATGTCGTGGAAAGTGTAATAATCCACGAGGGATTCGTCCTTGCGGTAGAAGGCAAGGGCGCTGCTGTCCGGACTGAAGAATATCCCGTCTTCTATGCCGAATTCGTGGCGGCTGACACTCTGGCCGTATCTGATTGATTCGTCGCCTTTTGCTATGCAGATGCGGCTGCTGTCGGCCTTGCATAGATACAGGCTTCCGTCTATGCTTTCTGCCTTCGGAAGACTGTCGGATTCCTTTTTGAAAAGGTCTTTTATTCTTTTGGGCAGGTGGCCCTGCGGATATACGGCCTCATAGGCGGAGATATGTCGCCCCGGGGTTGCGGTGATGTTTTCGCTGCCTGCGGCGGCAAGGGGAAGAAGGATCGGCAGAAGGGGGAGGACGATATGCAGTCGTTTCATACGTATAAGCTATTTCTTTGCGAACTTACGAAAAAATGAGTAATTTTGGATGTTTTGAACACTCAGAGATGCAGAAAATAGTATATTTTCACGGATTCGGCTCATCCGGAGCGTCGGGTACTGTGGACCTTCTCCGAAAGCTTCTTCCCGAATATGAGGTGCTGGCTCCGGACATTCCTGTGGACCCGCAGGACGCGTTGCCGTATCTGCGGCAGTACTGCGCCGAGGTGCAGCCGGACCTTGTGATAGGTACGTCGATGGGCGGAATGTATGCCCAGCAGATGTTCGGCTTGCGCAAAATCTGTGTCAATCCCGCCTTCAACATGTCGCATATGTCCAAGGTTCTGAAGGTGGGCACCCACAAGTTCTTCAACGGACGCAAGGACAATCAGAAGGAATTCACGATTTCGCGCGACACCATCCAGCATTTCAACACGATGGAGCGCAGCCAGTTCAAGGGCATAACGCCCTTCGACCTGGAAAACACCTGGGGTCTGTTCGGCATCGATGACACGCAGGTCAACTGTTACGACCTCTTCAAGAAGCATTACCGCAACGCATCGCGCTTCAAGGGCGGCCATCAACTGAACGAAGACGCTCTGAAGAAGGCCGTCATTCCACTTGTCCGGGAGATTCTGGATTAGAGAGTAGTCATCAGCCGTTCTTCCTGAAAATCAGCACCATCAGCGGGAGTGCCAGGATGGCCATAGTGGCGCTGACGGGGAGGTAGATGCCCAAATTCACGTAGCGTGTCACCAGGAAGGTTATCAGCAGCAGTCCTGTGCCCATTCCCGAGCACAGGAAATAGTGCTTGCGGATGTCGGTGGAGCGGCATATTATGCGGCTGAGGTTTGGTACGCCCAGAGAAATGAAGCCGATGGGGCCGCAAATGCTGACGCTGCTGGTGACAAGGAACATTATGCTGAGCAGCTGCACGGCTTTCTGCAGCGTAGGGAGTTCCGTTTTGCCGAGGAAGTGTGACGTAAGAGCGCCGGCGTTCAGCTCTGCACCAAGGATTCCGACACCGAATAGGACCATCGAAATTATCATGTCGCCGTCCGTAACCCTTTCCAGATTGAAATTGGCGGCGCCCCACAGGTAGTACTGTTTCATAAGCTCCGCTGTCGGGGCGTTCGTCACCACAATCGTGCCCAGCGAGCCTATGAAAGTGCCCAGCAGGATGCCGAAGGTGATGAGCTTCTGCGTATCCACCTTCAGGGTCACGAAAAAGCATATCAGAGTGCAGAAGAGCGTGCATATGAAGCTGCCCACGGTCAGCGAACACCAGCCAGTCATCGTGGCCACCGCCGCTCCGAGGCACGCCGCGCTGCCAAGCCCGAGGCTGTACACGTCACCAAGCTGGTTGCGCCAGAGGTACTGCATCTGGATGCCTCCCACCGGGAGGGCGACTCCGGACAGCACCACATATATAAGACTTAAAAACAGTTCCATTATATCGTTGCGGCCGCTATGAATTTTTGGCGGAGTCCTTCTTCGATGCCCATTTCGCTGCGGAACATTGCAAGGACGTCACCCCAGCGCTCGTCGATTGTGCGGAACGCGGCTCGAATGAATTCCGGCTCCGCCTTGTCTGCGTGGTACACCGTGCGGGCGTCACCCGGGCACCACTTGAACAGCGTTATCAGGACAGCATCCTTGAATGCCTTCATTCTGAATACTTTGCCGCCATTTACATAATCTTGTACTATAGTTTCAAAATCTGCTCCCATCAGGGACAGTAGCAACGCGCCCACAGCGCCGGTGCGGTCCTTGCCCTGTGAGCAGTGGAAAAGCGTGGCCCTGCCTTCCAGGACATTACCTATTATTATGTGGATGACGCGGCGGATCTGCTGTACGCAGTAATTGTCCGCCATCACTCCGGCATATACCTGCCGCATGTCCGGAATGGCCGCGTGGATTGCCTTGCGGTTCCAGGTCTTCTTTATGTAACTGCCTATGTCCGAGCCGGTTTCTTTGGTGATGCCGATGGTTTTTTCGCGAAACACAGGGATGTGCACGTACTGCACGCCTTCTATGACGGAGTCGGGCTTTTCTTCTACCTCCATGGGGGTGCGGAGGTCTATCACGGTGTGCAGGCGCATCTGCGTGTGCAATATTTCGCAATCCTCCTGCGACAAGGCGTGCAGGGAGTCGCTGCGCAGAATCAGTCCGTGGCGCGTCACCTGCCCGTTTTCCAGCGTTATGCCTCCCAAATCCCTGAAATTCTTCAATCCTTTTATCTTCATTTTGCAAATTTAAATAAATTCATCTAATTTTGGCAAGCCAAAAACCTAATCTTATGATTTATCTTTTCATAATGAACGGACGCGAGGACAAGTCCTTCATCGGCGAAGAAGTGCGCCGTCAGATTTCCTGCATCCCGAATCCCCCGGCCTGCGAATTTTACCTGACCCGTTCGGAGGGCGACGCCACGGACTACGTGTACACCCACGCATTGGCGAATCCCGGCTCGCAGTACTGTTACGTTGCTTGCGGCGGAGACGGCACAATATCGGAGGTGGCCGCCGGTATCGCCAGGGCTTGCGGGGAGAATCCTGCCGTGAAAGACAAATGCCTTGCCGTCCTTGCGATGGGCAGCGGCAACGATTTCGTGAAATATTACCCGGACAGCGATTTCAAGAGCGTGGAAAAGCTTTTCGCCGCTTCGCCAGCCCCTATCGACATAATGAAGGTGAACGACCGCTACAGCATCAACGTCACCAATTTCGGCTTTGACTCCATTGTCGGCCACGTCGGCGGCATCCTTGCTTCCAAAGGATGGAAGAATCCCTACCGCTTCGGCATCGTGGCTGCGATTCTTGCGGGCCGTTTCAACAGGATCAGCGTGGATGCCGACGGCGAGAACATCGGCCGCAGACTGCTGCTGTGCACTCTCGCGAACAACCACTATGTGGGCGGCGAGTTCTTCTGCGCTCCAAGGGCACGTAACGATGACGGCCTTATCGACGTTTGTCTCATCCGCACGATGTGCCTTATGAAATTCCTCCAGATTCTGCCCGTCTATACGGCAGGCAAGCATTTCGAAGACAAGCGTTTCGAAAAGAAGATAGTGTACCGTCAGGCTAAAAAGGTGACGGTCTCTTCAAAAAAGAGCATCTACCTGTGTCTGGACGGCGAAATGGTGGCAGGCACGCAGTTCAATGTGGAGATCATTCCGGGCCTGGTCAATTTTGTAAAACCGTAAGACGCCATGGGAAAAAGACTTGCATCTCTTTTGCTGCGAATGGGCGGCTGGCAGGTGGTGGGGGAGAAGGTGCCCGAAAAACACGCAGTCATACTGGAGGCCCCGCACACCAGCATATGGGATTTCTGGATAGGTTTCCTGTACTACCGCTCTCTGGGCGGATGGCTGACCGTCATGATGAAGAAGGAGTCGTTCTTCTTCCCCGTAAAGTACCTTCTTCGCGCTATGGGAGGCTTTCCCATAGACCGTTCCAATCCCGGCGCCACTATCCGCAGCATCGTGCGTGAGATGGAAACGAGTGACAAACCCTTCCACCTCGTAATATGCCCGGAAGGCACCCGAAAACCTGTCCACAAATGGAAGACGGGCTACCATACCATCGCCACACAGGCCGGTCTGCCTGTTTATGTCTCGTTCGTGGACTGGGGCCACAAGAGAGTCGGCATCTGGGGCAAGGCTCCCCTGGGCGGCAATGCCCGCGAGGACACGGACAACATCCAGAAGATATACAAGAGCCTGAACCTCATAGGAAAGCATCCGGAAAAATACGTAACAGAATAACTTAAAATCACTGTCATGAAAACATCCAAATCAATTCTTGCGGTCGCCATTGCCCTTATGATGGTCTCCGCCCCCGTTTTTGCCAAAAGCAACGATGGCTCGAAGCAGCAAATCGATTTTCCTAAAAATGAAGTGTCGGTCGGCTATGGCTTTATGTCATATATGCCTATTCTTTCCGTGCTGGAAAGTATGAGCACCATGGGCGTAGCCGCTCTCTTGGGAACAAATATCGATCTTACCGGCGTCTATTCTACCGGCAGCATCAGCGCCGAGTATATGCATCATTTCGGAAATCATTTCGCCCTCGGAGGCGCGTTGTCCTATGAAAGCCTCTCCACCACTTATCTCCAGGAAGGTTCCACTGAAGCGATGGAAAGCAGGGTAAGCGTGATTTCGATTCTGCCTTCTGTCAAGTTTCCCTGGTTCCACAAGCCGCACGTTGACATGTATTCCAAGATCGCTCTCGGCTGCAGCATTATGAGTGACAAGGGTGAGGAAGGCGGCAGCTCCGCCATGTTCGCAGGCCAGCTTAGCCCTATATGCATCGATTTCGGAGGCAATGCCTTCCGCGGATTTGTGGAGACCGGCTTCGGTATCCAGGGTATTTTTGCCGGCGGTGTAAGGTACAGATTCTAAACAGTCTCAGCCGCGCAGAAGTTTTTTGCGCGCGGATGCAAAGAGCGCGATTTGGTTGCGGGTGCGCACCAGGTTGTGCTCTTTGTATTTGATTTTGTAATACGTGTCGCCGTTGAGGTAATCGGCGAAGAAGCGGACGGCCTGCATATAGGGGAACAGGCAGGCTGCATAGGGCAGATTCTCCCTTTCCACAGGGGTCAGGAAACGGCCTGCAGACTCCAGATATCCTTCGGTGAAGGCGTCGTAAATTTCCATGTTGAAACCTACCTTGCCGATGTCGGGGTCGTCTTCGGCCACGAAGTTCGCCGCCGTGCGCAGAAAGTCGCCGTAATCGCTGAATACGAACGAAGGCATCGTGGTGTCAAGATCTATTATGCAGATGACATTGCCCCCGGCATCGAACAGCATGTTGTTCACCTTGGTGTCGCAGTGGCATATGCGCTTGGGCAGCAGCCCTTCGCGGTGCAGACGCTCGCCGAGGCTCATTTGATGAGCATCAGAGCGGAGAGTTTCCAATATCCCGCGCACTTCCGGGTCCGACAGTCTTCCGGCTGCATCCCGCGCTGCCGCTTCCTCCAGCTGGCGAAGCCTCAGCTCTATGTTGTGAAAGTCCGGAATCGTCTCTCCAAGAGGGGTTTTCAGGTCTGTCAGCAATGATTCGAACCTTCCGAACGCCCTGCCGCAGATGCGGGAATATTCCGGCGTAACGGCTTCGAAGGTATAGGAATCCTTTATATATTCCGACACTCTCCAGAATGCCCCGTCGACTTTTGCGTAGGTCTTTCCCGTGTCTTTTGCCTGGATGAAGCGCAGCGTCCTTTCGCCCTTGAGGCGAAGGTGCTCCGTCACAGTCTCTATGTTTTTCTGCAGCAGGTCCACGTCCGTGAACACGGCGTCGTTTATGCGCTGCAGCACATAGTCGGGCCCGCCTTCGGCGGTGATTTTGAAAGTGTCGTTTATCAGTCCGTTTCCAAGCGGGGAGATGTCCGCGATTTTCCCTTCCAGACGGAACAGGCCGGCAATTTCGTTCAAGTTGTTCATTCGGCAATTGATGATTATAGGTACACCGTCTGGCCGTCGCGTGCAGGCGTGTAGGGATCCGGCCACTGCGCGGCAAGCTCTTCGTCGCTGAGGCCACCGTGCAGGGAGCGGCTGCGATGGGTTATATATACCTTGGTCCCGTCTGCAGGACGGTATGTGCCCACTTTCGCAAGAATGTTCACCGTGCGCTTCACTTCCTCCAGGGAGGAGTGGTTGAAAATGCGGAAATCGTCGTCGGAGGCCATCGTGGCCTCCATTATGAGACTGGTGATGGGCTCGCGGCTGTCTTCGCTGACGTGGCCGTCTATTTTGGACATCTTTGTGGCGACGCCCATAAGCCCGCCGGTGTCGGTGGCGTACAGAAGACGGGTGCCGGCTTTCTGGATGAGGTATATCAGTGCCTGTTCGTAATAGTCTGACGTGCAGTGGTTTGCAGGAAGGGCTGTGATTGAAATGTCGCCGCGCTGCACCGTTTCCCCTATTTGCAGGGGGATTATCTTGGGCGCGAATTTACCGAGCTCCGCAGCGGCCTCGGCGAACTGCTTTTCCGCCCGTTCTTTCCACGTGGCGCTCAGGTACACTTCCTTCACGCCTCTTTCCACGGCTGCCTTGGGGATGTAGTGGTCGCCGTGCGAATGGGTGTAGAACACGCACTCCGGCACGAAGCCATCTTCCAAAAGGTCGAATCCGTCGTAAGTCATGTCCACTTGTATCCGCTCGTCCAGCAGTATGCTGCTGCGGCGGTTGCCTTTCTTTTGCCTCGATTGGACGGCACCTTCGGTGTTGGATCCGGCGGCGCCTGTGCCCAGGAATCTTACCTTCAGCGAGCCTGTGCCCTGTGGAGCATCCAGGGTCTTTATTCCGGAATCCTCCGCCTTGCAGGCCTCGGAGCTCAGGCCGACGCCGGCAGCCACTGCCGCCAGCGCAGATGTCTTGATGAAATGTCTTCTGTCCATATTTTACAAATTTAGGTAAAATTTCGCTATCTTTGCACTTTCCTCGTAAAATTTTGCAAAACTGAATATTTATTCGTAAATTTGTCGCAAATTTGAATATATATGCAAAAAGGATATATGCCAAACATACAAAAAGAACAAAAGTTGCGCAAGGTGCTGCTTCTGGGCTCGGGAGCCCTGAAAATAGGTCAGGCGGGAGAGTTCGACTACTCCGGCTCGCAGGCGGTGAAGGCGCTGAAAGAAGAGGGGATAAGCATTGTGCTGGTGAATCCCAACATCGCCACTGTGCAGACCTCGGAAGGTTATGCGGACAAGATCTACTTCCTGCCCGTGACGCCGTATTTCGTGGAAAAAGTCATTCAGAAAGAGCGTCCTGACGCCATTCTGCTCGCTTTCGGAGGCCAGACTGCGCTGAATTGCGGCGTGAAACTGTATGAGGACGGAATCCTGGAAAAGTACGGTGTGAAAGTGCTGGGCACCCCCGTGGAGGTGATTATGGACACGGAAGACCGCGAGCTGTTCAACCGCAAGCTGGATGAAATCGATGTCAAGATAATAAAGTCCCACTCTGCCACGTCCTATGAGGAGGCCCTGCAGGCGGCTTCGGACCTGGGCTACCCCCTGATGGTGCGCTCCGCATATGCCTTGGGCGGCCTCGGCTCCGGATTCGTGGACAATGACAAGGAACTGGAGGAGCTTTGCTCCAAGGCCTTTTCGTTTTCTCCCCAGGTGCTGGTGGAAAAATCGCTGAAGGGCTGGAAGGAGATAGAGTTCGAGGTGGTGCGCGACGCCGCCGGCAACTGCATCACCATATGCAGCATGGAAAATTTCGACCCTCTGGGAATCCATACCGGGGAAAGCATCGTCGTGGCACCTACCCAGACGCTTTCGGACAAGGACAATGAATTTCTCAGGGACCTTTCCATAAAGATTGTGAAGCATCTGGGAATAGTGGGCGAGTGCAACATCCAGTTCGCCTATGACAGCACTGCGATGGACTACCGCGTGATAGAGGTGAATGCCCGTCTGAGCCGTTCCTCTGCCCTGGCGTCCAAGGCCACCGGCTATCCATTGGCTTCGATGGCTACGAAAATAGCCCTCGGCTACTCCCTTGTGGACCTCATCCCCGGAACGAGCGACGAAAGCATCGCCTCCTTCATCCCGCAGGTGGACTACATAATCTGCAAGCTCCCCCGCTGGGACCTTTCCAAATTCCACGGCGTGTCCCGCAAGATCGGCTCCAGCATGAAGTCCGTGGGCGAGGTGATGAGCATAGGCAAGAGTTTTGAGGAAGTCATCCAGAAAGGCCTGCGTATGATAGGCCAGGGCTTCGAGGGTTTTGTGCTGAACCACAAGACAGCCTTCGAGGACGTGTGCACGGAACTTGCCAATCCTACCGACGTGCGCATTTTCGCAATAGCGCAGGCATTGCAGGAGGGAATGAGTGTCGACGAAATCTACGACCTCACGAAGATAGACAAATGGTTCCTGGGCAAACTGAAGAACATAGTGGACGAATGCTCGCGTCTGAGTCTCGATCCCAAGGAAATTCTGAGGGCCAAGAAACTCGGCTTCTCGGACCGCCAGATAGCATCGGCGACCGGCGTAAAAGAGGCAAAAGTGCGCCAAATCAGGCTGGAAGCCGGCATCACCCCTTTTGTCAAGCGCATCCCCACTCTCGCCCCCAAGTCCAACTACCTTTATCTGACATACGACTCCGACCGCAGTGACATAGAATACGAGAGGGACGGCCGCAGCGTGATAGTGCTTGGCTCCGGCGCATATCGCATCGGCAGCTCCGTGGAATTTGACTGGTGCTCCGTCACCTGCCTGCAGCAGGTGCGCAGGATGGGCTATCGCGAGGTGATGATAAACTACAATCCGGAGACGGTGTCCACGGATTATGACATGTGCGAGAGGTTGTATTTCGACGAACTCAGCTTCGAACGCGTGATGGACATCGTTGCCATGGAAATGCCTCACGGAGTGGTGGTCAGCGTGGGAGGACAGATTCCCAACAACCTGGCGCTTCCCCTCAGCGAGAGCGGAGTGAAGATTCTGGGCACATCCGCGACGGACATCGACCGTGCGGAAGACCGTCATAAATTCTCCAGCATAGTGGATTCCCTCGGCATCGACCAGCCCCGCTGGAAGGAGCTCACCACGATGGACGAGGTGGATGCCTTCGTGCAGGAGGTCGGTTTCCCCGTACTGGTGCGCCCTTCCTACGTGCTGTCCGGCGCCGCGATGAACGTCTGCTACGACCGCGACAAACTGGAAAAATTCCTTTCCCTCGCCTCCGAGGTGTCCGAAGAGCACCCGGTGGTGCTGAGCAAGTTCCACCGCCGCAGCAAGGAAATAGAGTATGACGGCGTCGCTGACGGCGGAAAGATAATAGCCCACGCGATCAGCGAACACATAGAGTACGCCGGCGTTCATTCCGGAGACGCGACAATCGAATTCCCTCCGCAGAAACTGTATGTGGAGACGGTGCGCAAGATCCGCTCCATCGCAGCAAAGATTGCCTCGGAGCTGCACATCAGCGGTCCCTTCAACATCCAGTTCCTCGCCAGCGACAACAGGGTGAAGGTGATAGAGTGCAATCTCAGGGCATCCCGCAGCTTCCCTTTCGTGTCCAAGATAAAGAAGCTGAACTTCATTTCGCTCGCAACGGACATAATGCTGGGCGAGCATCCGGTCGCCCCCGAGGGCAGCGGATACGACCTGGACTACGTGGGCGTCAAGTCCTCGCAGTTCTCCTTCGCAAGGCTCCAGGACGCCGATCCTCTGCTGGGAGTGGACATGTCCTCCACCGGCGAGGTTGGCTGCCTGGGAGACAGCGCCGCCGAAGCCCTGCTCAAGTCCAACATAGCCGTCGGCAACGACATTCCCCGCAAAGGCATACTGATTTCCTCCGGCGACACCCTTCAGAAGGCTGACATGTTGAACGCGTGCAGCAACCTTGTTCGCGCGGGATATAAGATCTATGCCACTAACGGCACCTGCAATTATTTGAAGGACAACGGAATACCATCCACCAGGGTGCTTTTCCCCAACGAGACGGACAATACGATAATGAAGAGCCTCTTCGCTTCGGCGCTGGATCTTATACATTCGCACGAGGTGGACATGGTGATAAACATACCCAAGAATTTCAGCAGCACCGAGCTTGGCAACGGCTATCTTATCCGCCGCGCCGCCATAGATTCCAACGTGCCGCTGTTCACCAACGCCCGTCTGGCCTCCGCCTTCATCAAGGCCTTCTGCTCCTTGAAGATGGAAGACCTCAAGATAAAGGCCTGGGACGAATATTAGACCAAGCTTCGATGGCAGAAAAACAATCCAGACAGGACCAGATAAAGTCCATCATCCGCAACGGCCGCATTTCCAGTCAGGAAGAACTGCTGGAGCAGCTTCGCGCGAAGGGCTACAATCTCACCCAGGCAACGCTCAGCCGCGACCTGAGGCAGATGAGGGTGGTGAAGGTGCACGATGCCGTGCGCGGCTATCGTTACAGCCTGCCTTCGCAAGTTGCCTCCGTCGCCCCGGCCGCAGCGCCTTCCCGCCGCTCCGATTTCTCGCAAGGAGTGCATTCGCTTGCCTTCAACGGCTCCATAATGATAGTGAAGACCCAGCCAGGATTCGCCGGTGTGGTGGCCTCTATGATGGACGCCTCGCTGTCAGACTGCGTGATGGGGACCGTCGCCGGAGACGACACGATTATCGCCGTGCTTGGCGCTGGATGCACCCACTCGCAGGCAGTAAGCTCACTGTCTGGAATAATACCCGGAATAGAAAACAAATTGATATAAAAAATGGACAACATCAAAGTTCAAGTCGCAACAGCGCAGCACGTCAAATACGTGGACGAAATCCTCCAGACAATCCTTGACGCGACCAAGGTGAGAGGAACGGGCATCGCAAAGCGCAAACCCGAATACGTAAAGTCTAAAATCGAAGAAGGCAAGGCTATAATCGCCCTCGACGGCGACAACTTCGCCGGATTCTGCTATATCGAATCCTGGGACCACGGCCAGTTCGTGGCCAACTCCGGACTTATCGTCAAACCCGAATACAGGGGTCTGGGTCTGGGCAAGAGAATCAAGCAGGCAGCCTTCAAGCTTTCGCGCGAAAGGTATCCCGAGGCCAAGCTGTTCGGCCTCACCACCGGTGCCGCCGTGATGAAAATCAACACGGAGCTCGGCTATGTTCCCGTAACTTTCCCGGACCTGACCACGGACCCCACTTTCTGGAAAGGCTGCGAGAGCTGCATCAACTACGACGTCCTTTGCCGCAACAACTTCACACGCTGCCTGTGCACGGGCATGCTGTACGATCCCGCAAAACACCCGAACCAGACAAGCCCCAAGAAAAAGGTGGTAGTGGCGTTCAGCGGCGGTCTGGACACTTCCTACACGGTGATGTACCTTGCCAAGGAGATGGGCTACGAAGTGCACGCCGTATGCGCGAACACCGGCGGATTCAGCGAAGAACAGCTCAAGACCAACGAGCAGAACGCCTACAAACTGGGCGCCAAGAAATACGTCACCCTCGACGTTACGCAGGAGTACTACAGCAAGAGCCTTAAATATATGGTGTACGGCAATGTTCTGCGCAACGGCACATATCCCATCAGCGTGTCCTCCGAGCGCATTTTCCAGGGTATGGCGATTGCCCGCTACGCCAAGGAAATCGGTGCCGGCGCAATCGCGCACGGCAGCACCGGAGCCGGCAACGACCAGGTCCGCTTCGACATGACCTTCCTTGTGATGTGTCCCGAAATGGAAATAATCACTCTCACCCGCGACAAGAACCTCAGCCGCAAGGAAGAGGTGGACTACCTTAACGCAAACGGCTTCAACGCCGATTTCGCCAAGCTGAAATATTCCTACAACGTAGGTCTTTGGGGCACCTCCATCTGCGGAGGCGAAATCCTGGACAGCAAGCAGGGACTCCCCGAGAGCGCATATCTCAAGCAGGTCACCAAGAGTGGCGAGGAAACCATTGCGCTCACATTCGAAAAGGGCGAGCTGAAGGCCGTGAACGGAAAAACTTTCGACGACCCCGTGAAGGCCATCCAGAAAGTGGAGGAAATAGGATCTTCTTACGGAATCGGCCGCGACATGCACGTGGGCGACACTATCATCGGCATCAAGGGCCGCGTGGGCTTCGAGGCCGCAGGTCCGATGCTGATAATCGGCGCCCACAAGTTCCTGGAGAAATACACCCTCAGCAAATGGCAGCAGTATTGGAAGGAGCAGCTGTCCAACTGGTACGGAATGTTCCTGCACGAGAGCCAGTACCTGGAGCCCGTAATGCCAGACATCGAGGCAATGCTCACCAGCAGCCAGCGCAACGTCAGCGGCACAGTGTTCCTCAAGCTGCGTCCCTACTGCTACGAGACCGTAGGCGTCGATTCACCCTTCGACCTGGTGAAGAACAAACTGGGCGAATACGGCGAAGGTGCCAAGGGATGGACCAGCGAGGAGGCCAAGGGCTTCATCAAGATCAGCTCCAACCCCCTGCGCGCATACTATCTCACCCACAAGGACGAAGAACGCTAGGTCGTATGATAAAAATAGGTATAATAGGAGGAGCCGGTTATACGGCAGGTGAGCTTCTGAGAATTCTTGTGAACCATCCCGAAGCCGACATCCGCTTCGTGCATTCCGAGAGCAATGCCTCAAATCTGCTGACGGACGTACACCAGGGCCTTCTGGGAGACACTTCGATGCGTTTTTCCGACAGCTTCGACCTCGGCGCTGTGGACGTTCTGTTCCTGTGCTCCGGCCACGGCAAGAGCCGCGCCTTCTGGCAGGAAAACCCCTGCCCGCAGGGCCTGAAGGTGATTGACCTGGCGCAGGATTTCCGCGACGAATCCGAAGGCTACGTTTACGGTCTGCCGGAGTGGAAGCGAGAGGACATCGTCGGAGCCGGCAAAATCGCAAACCCCGGCTGCTTCGCCACTGCCATACAGCTTTCCGTTCTGCCTCTTGCCGCCGCAAGGCTGCCGTTGGGATCGGTGAACGTGACCGCCATCACAGGCAGTACCGGCGCCGGCGTGAAACCTTCCGCCACCACCCATTTCAGTTGGCGCAACAACAATGTGTCCACTTATAAAGTATTTGAGCATCAGCACCTTATAGAAATAGACAGAAATCTTTCCATCCTCAGCGCAGGCACGTTCCCCAGGGTGAACTTCATTCCGATGAGAGGCGATTTCGCCCGTGGAATATTCGCTTCGGTCCAGGTGCGCTGCGACCTGTCGGAAAACCAGGCGAGGGAGCTTTATTCCTCTTTCTACAAGGATGCTGCCTTCACCTTCGTCAGCCCGCGTCCCGTGGATCTGAAGGACGTGGTGAACACCAACAAGGCGGCTGTCTATGTGGAAAAACACGGCGAATATCTGGTGGTCTCCTGCGTTGTGGACAATCTCCTGAAGGGGGCCAGCGGCGCCGCGGTGCAGAACATGAACCTTATTTGCGGCCTGGACGAGAAGGCCGGACTCAGACTGAAGGCCTCCGCCTTCTAGACAAGAAAGATTATGGAACTTTTCGACGTATATTCACTTTTTGACGTTGTTCCCGTCCGCGCGCAGGGATGCCGTGTATGGGACGACAAGGGCCAGGAGTATCTGGACCTGTACGGCGGACACGCCGTGATTTCGGTCGGACACAGCCACCCCCGCTATGTCAGCGCCCTCAAGGACCAGCTGGACAAGATAGGCTTCTACTCCAACAGCGTGGTGAACCCCCTGCAGCAGAGCCTCGCGCGCAAACTGGGAGAGCAGTGCGGCTACCCGGACTATTCGCTGTTTCTGGACAACAGCGGGGCGGAGAGCAACGAGAACGCCATGAAACTCGCATCCTTCCACACCGGAAAGGACAGGATCATAGCATTCCGCAGGAGTTTCCACGGCCGCACTTCTGGCGCCGTGGCCGTCACTGACAATCCCAAGATAGTTTCCCCCTTCAACGCCGTTCACAAGGTCACTTTCTGCGACCTGAACGACACGGCCGCCGTGCGCTCCGCCCTTGAAAAAGGCGACGTCGCAGGCGTAATCGTGGAGGGCATACAGGGCTGCGGCGGCATCAATCTCCCCGCGCCGGGATTTCTGCAGGAGCTCAGAGAGCTCTGCACGCAGTGGGGCGCCGTTCTTATTCTGGACGAGGTTCAGAGCGGATACGGACGCACCGGACGCTTCTTTGCACACCAGTGGGCTGGCATCAGGCCGGACATCATAACGATGGGCAAGGGCATTGCCAACGGCTTCCCCTGCGGCGGCATCCTGATAAGCCCGATGTTCAAGGCCGTCAAAGGAATGCTGGGCACAACATTCGGAGGCAATTATCTGGCGATGGCCGCGGCGAACGCCGTGCTGGACATAATGAAGGACGAAAAGCTTGTGGAGAATGCATACAATGTGGGAGAGTATCTCAAATCCCGCATTCCTGCTTCCCCCAAAATCAAGGAAGTCCGCGGCAAGGGTCTTATGCTGGGAATCGAGTTCAACGAGCCAGTTTCCGCGCTTCGCAAAAGCCTGCTTTTCGACAAGCACATCTTCACCGGAGTCGCCGGAGCCAACATGGTGCGCCTGCTGGCTCCCCTGTGTCTTACAAAAGAGCAGGCCGACGTATTCGTCAAAGCACTGGAGGAACTGTTATGAAATCATTCTTTTACGCTTCCGACGCCGGCAATCTGGATGCTGCCGTGAAGGAAGCTCTGCAACTTAAGGCAAATCCCTGCCAATGGAAGAAACTGGGCGAGAACAAGACCATAATGCTGGTGTTCTTCAACAGCAGCCTGCGCACGCGTCTCAGCAGTCAGAAGGCCGCCCTCAATCTGGGTATGGACCCTATCGTGCTGAATATCGGCCAGGATAGCTGGAAGCTGGAAACGCAGATGGGTGTGGTGATGGACGGCGACAAGAGCGAGCATCTTCGCGAGGCCATTCCTGTGATGGGCAGCTACTGTGACATCATAGGCGTGCGCTCCTTTGCCGGTCTTTCGGACCGCGAATTCGACTATGCAGAAACCGTCCTGCAGCAGTTTGTGGAGTATTCCGCCCGTCCCGTGATAAGCCTTGAATCGGCCACTGTGCATCCCTGTCAGGCATTCGCGGACCTTATCACCATACGCGAGCATCAGAAAACCGCCCGCCCGAAGGTGGTGATGACCTGGGCTCCCCATCCCAGGGCGCTGCCGCAGGCCGTTCCCAATTCCTTCGCAGACTGGATGAACGAGGCCGACGTGGATTTTGTGATAGCCAATCCGGAAGGCTACGACCTGGACCCGCGCTTCGTGCGCGGCGCCCGTGTGGAGCACGACCAGATGAAGGCTCTGGAAGGCGCCGACTTCGTTTATGCAAAAAACTGGAGCTGTCCCGGCGTGAACAACCCCGCCGACTACGGCAAAATCCTGAGCTGCGACATGGGCTGGACAGTGGACGAGAAACATATGGCGGTCACAAATGACGCCTTCTTCATGCACTGCCTTCCCGTGCGCCGCAACATGATAGTGTCCGACGGCGTCATCGACGCACCCACCTCACTTGTCATTCCGGAGGCTGCCAACAGGGTGTACTCCGTGCAGACTGTGATGAAAAGAATGCTGGAAAGCTTATGACCAAGGGAATTACAGTAGTAAAAATCGGTGGCAACGTGGTGGACGACGAAGCGGCTCTGCGCGAGTTCTGCCGCTCTTTTGCCGCTTTTGAAGGCCCCAAGCTGCTGGTGCACGGCGGGGGAGCTGTGGCAAGCCACATCCAGAAGGCCCTTGGCCAGACTCCTGTCAAGATTGAGGGCAGAAGAGTTACCGACGCCGAAACCCTGAAGGTCGTGACGATGGTGTATTCCGGGCTCTGCAACAAGACGATAACGGCTCTTCTGCAGGCCGGAGGATGCAACGCCATCGGCCTGTCCGGCTGCGACGGCTCCGCAATCTGCGCCCGCAAGCGTGCCCCCAGAACCCTTATGGACGGAGTGACGAAGCTGGACTACGGCTTTGTGGGCGACGTGGACAAAAGCAGCGTGAACGTGGAATTCCTCACCAAGCTTCTGGAAGACGGCTTTACGCCCGTTCTGTGCGCTATAAACCACGACGGACGGGGCCAGCTGCTGAACACGAACGCAGACACCGTCGCTTCCGCAGTGGCGGCCGCCCTCGGAGCCCATCTTCTGTACTGCTTCGAATTGGACGGTGTGATGCGCGATGTAAAAGACCCCTCCAGCGTGATACCGCTTGTAACCCCCGCCGATTTCGAGGCGATGAAGGCCGACGGCACCGTGTCCGAAGGAATGATTCCCAAGATAGAAAACTGCCTTAAAGCCCTTCGCGAGGGCGCCGGAGCCGTAACGATAAAAAATTCCGCATCCCTGAATGACAGGGAGTGTGGCACAAGGATAAGTTTATGAATGAACTGACAAGGCAGAGCGTGGAGCTGCTGCGCCGGATGGTGAGAATTCCTTCTCCTTCTTTCGGAGAGGAGCCGGTGCGTCTGGAAATTGAAAAATCCTTCAAGCAGTGGGGACTGCAGTACGAAGTCATCGGCAACAATATTGTGGCCAGATGCCCCTGGTACGACAATTCTCTTCCCACCCTCGCGATGGACGCTCATATAGACACCGTTCCGCCGGCGCAGAGCTACACCCGCGACCCTTATGACCCGGGAGAAGACCCCGACATCGTATGGGGCCTGGGCTCCAACGACGACGGGGACAGCGTGGTGGCGATGATTGCCGCCTTCAGGCATTTCTGCGAACTCGAGAAGCCGCTTCCCATAAATCTGGTGCTCACCCTGAGTGCCGAAGAGGAGCGCTCCGGAAGCGGCGGCGCCGAACAGACATACAGGCAGAGAGCCGCCTTCCATACAGAAGGGGAGTATCCCCGCTGGACGATAATAGGCGAACCCACGGGAATGAGGGCGGCCACCAGCGAAAGGGGACTGCTGGTGCTGGACGGCGAGGCCAAAGGTGTCAGCGGACATGCTGCCCGCGGCGAAGGCGTGAATGCACTGTACATTGCCCTGGACGACATCCAGACCCTTCGCGCCCACCGTTTCGAACGCATCTCCCCGACTATGGGAGAGGTGCGTCTGAGCGTTACCCAGATAAACTGCGGCACGGCCCACAACGTGATTCCGGACAAATGCTCCTTTGTGGTGGACGTTCGTCCCACGGAGCAATATACCCCCGCCGAGCTTCAAAAGGAGCTGCAGACCCTCACAAAAAGTGTCCTTACTCCCAGGAATCTTCGCAACCGCTCCAGCGCCACGCCGTCCGGCTCGATGCTTCTGGCGGCGGCGCAAAACCTTGGAATCGAGACATTTTCCTCTCCCACTACCTCCGACTGGCTGCGCGTGGACGGAGAGGCTATAAAAATGGGCCCCGGCGATTCTGCCCGCTCGCATCACGCCGACGAATTCATAAAAGTGTCCGAGATAGATGAGGCCGTGCAGAAATATGAGGCTTTCATCTGCCAGATGGTCCGGATTTTGTAACAAGCTGTGGCATTTTTGCGAAATAATTCGCATATTTGCACGATTTATCATTTATGAAAGTGAAACTGAAGACATTTGCAATACTGCTGCCCCTGCTGCTGGCCTCCGCAATGGTTTCCTGCAGCTCCGATGACGACGACACCACCAAGCTTTATATGAGCGGCACTCTGGCCCTGTCACACGTGCCGTATTATATGCAGGCCGGAGAAACCCTCACGGTGCGTCCTTCCGGTGTCATTCACCCTCTCGGGCACAACGTGGGCTACTATTATCAAGTTAACTACACATCTTCCTCCACTTCAATCGTGAAGGACACCGTGAAGTACGCAACTTGCTCCAAACCTTATCCGGACAGCAGTTTCAGCTTTACTTTCCCGGACACCCTCGCAAATTTCACCATCACCTGCTACGCCTATCCCAACGACGAAGAGTATTATTCCACGTCAATCAGCAGCACCGTGGCAACTGTGGACAGCCTCCAGAGCATTCCCGCCCTCAACTTCAAATCCATCGAATTCCACGAAGTAGATCCCAGGGATTCGCGCGACATATTCTATGTGAAGATCGGCGGCCGCAGCTGGATGAGAAAGAACCTTGTGTATCATAAGATGGGCAAGCCTTTCTTCGAATGTGAATGCATGAGGCCTGTATTCGGCAGCTTCTACACCTGGGAAGAGGCCTGCAAGGCCTGCCCAGCCGGATGGCATCTGCCTTCGGACCAGGAATGGGCCGACATGGCAAACGCCGTCGGTGGCAGCACCTCTTTCAAACCCGGTGAGGATTTCTACGGCGTCGCCGGCGCCCTGATGCTCCCCACGGAGAGCAGGTTCAACGTCACCGGAGAGTTATGGGAATTCTGGCCCGACGTAAAAATCACCAATTCCACTGGTTTCTGCGCCATTCCGGCAGGCTACAGCAACAATATGGGCGGCGAGTATGACTTTGTCGGCTACACCGAATACGCCTGCTTCTGGACTTCGACCGCAAGCGCCGACAACTCCGACAGGGCATATTACAGGTACATTTACGAAAAGGAAGACGTGCTGAAGGCCGGCCTTGCCGACAAGACTTCGTTCGGCGCCAGCGTAAGATGCATAAAAGACTGACGTCCTCTACATCGATGTTATAGTTTCCATAAGGCTGCACAGCAGCCTTATGGGCATTTCACAGGCTCTCATCAGCAATTCGCTCTGCCACCCGAAGAGTCCCGAACCCAAAATTATCAACGCACACACCATCACGACGCTTGTCAGAGGCGCTGCCACAAGATTGGTTATAAGAAAATATTTGGGGAACGTGCCGAAATACAGCAGCGTCAGCGGCGCGGTGAACAGCTGGCAGCAGATTCCAAGCGACGCCGCGTCCCATATTTTTCTTCCTGTGGAGGAGCTTTGCCTTTGCGCTGTGTCTGACTTCTGTACCCTTTCTTCCGCCAGAATATGCGCCAGCACTCCCGGAATGTCGTACCAGCCTCTCACGTGCGGCCACGCGAACACAATTCCCACCATCGCGAGGTAGCTGAGCTGGAAACCGATGTCGCCGACCGCCGACGGATTAAGAACAATATGCAGCGTGAGCGCGGAGCAGAAAATGTGTCCTGCCTTCTGCGGGCGGTCCAGCATAAGGGACAGTTCACGAAGGAAAATGAATAGAAAGGCCCTGCACAGAGAAGGCGCCGCGCCGGTCAGCAGCGTGTATGCTCCGGTAAGGAGTATAATCAGAGAACTTCGTATTCTTCTTGCCGCGATGCTGTAGCCGAGCAGCGCTCCCAGGCGCGACAGGATGGCATAGATTATTCCAAGATGCATCCCGCTGAGAGCCAGCAGATGAGCTCCTCCGGCCCCCCTGAATGCGTTTATGCAGTCTTTGTCCAGCGAACTGCGGTCTCCCAGCAGAAGAGCTTTCGCGAGAGCCTTGCTCCGTTCCTGTTTCAGCGGGCTGTCCATAATCACCGCGCCAAGAGTGTCCCTGCAGCAGGCGAAAGGGGACAGGCCACAAGAGCCGATGCCGCAGACTGAAGAGGCGCAGCTGCAGAAGACACCGAGGCAGAAGAATACCGCAGTCCAGAAAACGCGGCTGCGTGCGGCTGAAGTGCCGGACAGAAGCAGCAGTGCGCAAAGTACAGCGGCGCTTGCGGCCGCGGCAATATGGACAAGCGGAGGATTCAGTCCGAGGTGATAAGACAAAAAAGCGCCCGCCGTCATCGGCAGACACACGTTGATTATATCCTTCCCCGCATCCATTCGCTTCAATTATTTTTCCAAATATACCTCTTTTTTTGTATATTTGCGGGATGTACCGAAAATAAATTTTAAGATTATGATAATTCTCGTTTTGAACTGCGGCAGTTCTTCGCTCAAGTACCAGGTTCTGGACATGAACAGCGACAACGATTTCAGCCTTCTTGCCAAAGGCCTTGTGGAAAGAATAGGAATGGACAACGGCCATCTTAAGCATCAGCCTACGGGCAAGGATTCTTTCGAACTGACCAAACCTATCCGGAATCACACGCAGGGCGTGCAGGTGGCTCTCGAAGCCCTTGTGGACGCGGATCACGGTGTGCTCGGGAGCCTTTCCGACATCGATGCCGTGGGCCACAGGGTTCTGCACGGAGGAGACGTGTTGTTCAAGAGTTCGCTGGTGACTCCCGAAGTGGTGGCGCAGATAGAGAAATGCTGCGACCTTGGCCCCCTCCACAACCCTGCCAACCTGATGGGCATCCACGCCGTTTCCGAAAACCTTCCGGATGTGCCTCAGGTTGCCGTTTTCGACACCGCCTTCCACCAGAGCATGCCGGACTACAATTTCATCTACGGCATCCCTTACGAATATTATGAGAAGTACCGCATCCGCAAATACGGTTTCCACGGCACGTCCCACCGCTTCGTCAGCAGCCGCGGCATAGAGTTCGCCGGGCTGGACCCCGAAAACAGCAGGGTGATTACCTGTCACCTCGGCAACGGCAGCTCCATCAGTGCCGTGCTGAACGGCAAATGCTACGACACCACGATGGGCCTCACCCCTCTGGAGGGAATGCTTATGGGCACCCGCTGCGGCAACATCGACCCCGAGGTCGTGTGCTACATAATGAACAAGGAAGGCAAGAGCCCCAAGGAAATGAGCAGCCTGATGAACAAGCAGAGCGGTCTTCTGGGCCTTTCCGGCGTCAGCTCCGACTGTCGCGACTGCGAGGCCGCCGCCGCACAGGGCAACTACCGCGCCCAGCTTGCCCTGGCCAAACTCACGCACGACATAATCAAGAACGTAGGCGCCTTCGCCGCGCAGATGAACGGCGTGGACCTTATCGTCTTTACGGGAGGAATAGGGGAGAACAACGCCGCGATGCGCGCCCAGGTGTGCGCCAATCTGGAATATCTCGGCGTGAAGTTCGATGCCGAAGCAAACAAGTGCCGCGGAGAAGAGAAGATGATTTCCGCTCCTGACTCCGCTGTCAAGGTGGCCGTCATCCCCACCAACGAAGAACTTGTCATCGCCCGGGATACGATGCACATAGCCGAAGAAGTGAAAAAATAAGAAAAATGAAAAGATTCTGCAGAATTGCTCTTGTGGCCGCTCTGGCGCTGTGGATGCCGTGGACTGCAGCACATGCTGACAGCGCGACGGATTTCGACCGCGCCCGCACGTTGTACGAAAATACGATGTACGTCCAGGCAATGGACCTGTTCCAGTCCCTGCCCCAGTACAAAAGCGACGCCCTGGTGGACGGCTATGTCTGCCTCTGCTCCATAAAGCTGCAGGTGCCCGGATACGAAGACCGCGCCCTGGAGTATCTGCAGGACTATCACACCACCACCCTCGGCCGTGAGATACACCTTTGCCTTGCCTCCGATTATTTCGAAAAGGAGCGCTATGCGGACGCGCTGAAGCATTATGTGCAGGCCGGAAATGCCGACCTTGCCGGGCATATGGAGGCGGAGTATCTGTTCAAGAAAGGCTATTGCCGCTATATGCTGGATGGCAAGGATGTGGGCGCGTGGGACTGTTTTGCCGCCGCCGAAAAATTCCCGTCCAACGACTACACTGCCCCTTCGCAGTATTTGATGGGCTATATCCGCTACTGCGACGCTGATTTCGCGCAGGCTGCCGAGTGGTTCGAAAAATCCTCGGTTGACGAGCGCTTCAGCTCCATCTCGCAATACTACATCGTTGTGTGCAGATACCAGATGAAGGACTACGACTATGTCCTTCAGTACGGAGAGCCAATGCTGGAAAACCTTCCCGAAGACCGCAAGTAG
>R03__coassemble_168_pt1 | contig 41832 bp, 31 predicted proteins | sample R03__metabat2_high_PE_058 | metagenome-assembled genome bin R03 | reverse complement strand
CCTCGAAGAGCTCGTCAACAACGGCGGACTCGTGATGTGCGGATGCAACTACACTCTCACGTCCGTGAGTCTGGTAGGATAGTTATACTTTTTTCAAAGGGGCGGGCGGCCGCCCGCCCCTTTTTATTAATTACAAACCTTTTCAAATGAAACGATTCCTCGCACTATCGGCCATTGCGGCGGCAATGCTCTGCTGCCTGTTCTCCTGCAAGAAAGAAGAACCGGAAAAAGAGAGCGCAGCAGCCCCAAAGCTTGAAAGCACAAGCCCCGAAGACGGAGCCAAGGACCTGGCCACAAGCGACCTCACAGTAAGCCTTACCTTCGACCAGGGAGTGAAATGCCCCACCGACAAGCGCGACGGAATCAAAGTGGACTGCGGCGCCTCCATCAAGAGCGTGGTTGCCTACTCCACCACTGTCACCACGGTGATAACCGGCCTTGCGGAAGGCAAGACCTACACCCTGAGCTTTGCCGCCGGCAGCATCAGCGGCTTCAGCGACAATCCGGCCCCGGAGATAAGCCTCAAATTCTCCACAAAGGAGCCGCAGAGCGAACCGGAACCCGAGCCCGAGCCGGAGCCCGGAACAGACTACGACAGAGACCCTGTCACATCTCCGTGCAATCCGAACGCCACACAGCAGGCCAAGAACCTGTATGAGTACCTTCTCTCCATCTACGGCCGTAAAACCCTTTCCGGCGCGATGGGAAGTTCGGCCTGGACCACGGAATTCACAGACTATATCAACAGCTTCTCCGGCAAATATCCGGCGATTCTGGGCTTCGACTACATCCATCTGGAGTGGAGTCCCGCCGACTGGATAGACTATTCCGACATCAGCGCGGTCAAAGCCGCCTGGGAAGCGCACAACATAATACAGATAGGGTGGCACTGGTGCGTCCCCTCCAAGGAGGGCGAAACCGACCCGAACAAATTCAACTTCTACTCCGAGAAGACAACTTTCGACATCGCAAAGGCCCTGCAGGAAGGCACCTGGCAGCACAACCTCATAGATTCCCAGATTGCAAAGCTTGCTTCTTACCTGCAGCTCTTGCAGGCGGAAGGCATCCCCGTTCTCTTCCGCCCTCTTCACGAGGCGGCCGGAGACTACCTCTGGGGAGCGTGGTTCTGGTGGGGCGAAGGCGGAGCGTCAGCCTGCAAGCAGTTGTGGAAATACCTATACAACTCTCTTACAAACACTTACAACCTGAACAACCTCCTTTGGGTATGGACAGTCCAGACTTCGCGTGAAGGCAAAACCGCCGACGTGTCATACCTCGAGCAGTGGTATCCGGGAGACGACTGCGTGGACATAGTGGGAGCCGACCTCTATGTGGACTCCAAGAGCTCGCAGTCCGCCCAGTTCAAGCTTGTCAACAACTCGGTGAAGGGCAAAAAGATGGTGGCCCTGAGCGAATGCGGCCGCCTGCTGGACTGGGACAAGGCCTACAGCGAGAACGCCCCCTGGTTATACTTCATGGGATGGGGAGACACCGTGCCTCTGTCCGAATCCACCAACAACTGGAACACCGAGACCGGCTGGAAGACAGCTCTCAGCAATGCATACGTACTGAATCGCGACGACGTTCCCGACCTGTCATCCGGTACATCTGAGGTGCCCGCGCAGTGGCAGGGGGCGAAAGAGGCGGTGAAAGCGATGAAATACGGCTGGAACCTCGGAAACACCCTGGATTCCTGGGGCGAGGACAGCGACTGGATACGCAAGTCCACCGAAGGCAAGCCCTCCGACTGGGAGACGGCCTGGGGACAGCCTGTCACCACCCCCGCACTCATCGGAATGTTTGCCGACAAGGGCTTCGGCGCCATAAGGGTGCCGGTGACCTGGTACGAACATCTGAACAGCGAAGGCGTGATAGACGAAGCGTGGATGGCACGGGTGGAAGAAATAGTGAATTATGTGCTGGATGCCGGGATGTACTGCATAATAAACGTGCACCACGACACCGGCACCAAAGGCTGGCTGCAGGCCACCACAAAGAACTACAACGCCAACGCCGCCCTCTTCAAGACAGTCTGGAGGCAGATAGCGCAGCGTTTCCGGTCCTATGGAGAGAAACTCCTCTTCGAGGGCTTCAACGAGATGCTGGACGCCTCCGCCTCGAACTGCTGGAACGCGGCAACCACAGCCTCGCTCACGGCAATCGACAACTACAATCAGGACTTCGTGAACACCGTGCGCGCCACCGGCGGAAACAACTTCAAGCGCAATCTGATTGTAAACAGCTACGCCGCCAGCCCGGAAAGCTTCTCCGTGGACAAGATGAAAATGCCCAAGGACGTGGTGGACGGCCACCTTATCGCCGAGGCGCACTCCTACGGCCCGTACAATTTCGCGATGGCGCAGGACCAGTGGGCGCAGGAGGTCTTCGATGACGCCGCAAAGACCGAGGTGACATCCAAAATAGAATATCTGAACAAGATTTTCTGCGAAAACGGCTACCCCTGCATAATAGGCGAATACGGCTGCACGGCCGCCAGGGCGGAGACCGAAATGGCCAAACAGGCCTCCTGCTATGTGGGCACGGCGGCAAAATACGGCATGGCCTGCTTCTACTGGATGACGCTGGTGGACGGACAGGACCGGACAGAGCTCAAATGGACAAAGCCCGCCGTGCGCGACGCCATAATGCAGGCTTATAACGAGAATTCCAAATGAAAAGGACAACACTCTTATTGATGGCAGCGGGAGCGATGCTGTGCTGCTGCTCCTGTGGCGGCCGACATTGCCCGAAGGAAGAACTCCGGCAAAGGCTGGAGGAAGCGGTGCAGGACGGAGCATGCCTCTTCGGCCACCAGGACGACCTTATGTACGGACACTGCTGGAACGCCACCAAGGATGCGGACACGCTTCTGGAGCGCAGCGACGTCAAAGCGGTTGCTGGTGCATACCCCTTCGTGCTGGGGCTTGACCTCGGGGGTCTTGAAACCGACAATCAGAGCAATCTGGACGGCAACGACTTCTCCCTTATGAGACTGGCCGTGCAGAAGCATCACGCAAGGGGCGGCATCGTGACGCTGAGCTGGCATCTGGGCAACCCCCTTACGGGAGGCAACGCCTGGGACACGGGCAGCGACTATGTGGTCTCGTCCATTCTTCCCGGAGGACAGAAACACGAATATTTCCTGGGTTGGCTGGACAAGGTATGCGCCTACATTTCTTCTCTGAAGGACGAAGACGGGCGGCAGATTCCTCTTGTCTGGAGGCCATGGCACGAGCACACCGGAGGGTGGTTCTGGTGGGGAAGCAGCCACTGCAGCGCCGAAGAGTTCAACGTCCTGTGGAGGATGACCTATGATTATATGACATACGAAAAGGGCCTGAGAGACCTCCTGTGGGCAATATCGCCGAATGTCATGGACGAGGACTTCGACAGCTGGATGGAGCGGTATCCGGGAGACTACTGCGTGGACATAGTGGGCCTGGACTGCTACTGCAGCACGTATGTGCCCCAGGAAGAGGCCTTGCCTAAATACGGGGCGGACATGGAGCGCTGCCTTGGGTCGCTGCAGAAATTTGCAGCGCAGCACGGCAAGATTCTCGCCGTCACGGAGACCGGCTACGAAGGCCTGACATATGAAAAATGGTGGACGCAGACTCTTGCCCCCGCCATCGAGGGCTTCCCCATTGCCTGGGCCCTTGTGTGGCGCAACACGGACCAGCGGCCCCTCGGCCTGAAACATTTTTACTCGCCCTGGCCCGGAGGCCCCACCGAGGGTGATTTCTGCGAATGCATTGAAAACGGAACACTGAAACTTTTACACTGATATGGATTTTGAAAAGACAGTTGAATCCCTGCGCGAGTTTCACGAAGAGATACTTTCGATGCCCAACGAGGCATTGTATGTGAACGGGGTGTACGAAAGATACGAAAATCCCGTGCTGACAGCCGGTCACGCGCCTCTGGAATGGAGATACGACCTGAATCCGAAGACAAATCCGTTCCTGATGGAGAGAATCGGCATCCACGCCGTGTTCAACAGCGGAGCCATCAAATGGGGCGACAAATACGTCATGGTGGCGCGCGTGGAGGCGGACGATCGCAAGAGTTTCTTCGCTGTGGCGGAAAGCCCCAGCGGAGTGGACAATTTCCGCTTCTGGCCGCGCCCCATAACGATGCCCGAGTGGGGCGAGCCCGCCACCAACATTTATGACATGCGTCTCACCCGCCACGAGGACGGGTGGATTTACGGCCTGTTCTGCGTGGAGCGCAAGGACCACAACGCCGAAGGAGACCTGTCCGCAGCCACCGCCTGCTGCGGCATTGCCCGCACCCGCGACCTGCTCTCATGGGAAAGGCTGCCGGACCTGCAGACGGCCACCCAGCAGCGAAACGTGTGTCTGCACCCCGAATTCGTGGACGGCAAATATGCCCTGTACACGCGTCCACAGGACGGATTCATCGATGCCGGCAGCGGCGGAGGAATCGGCTGGGCACTGGTGGACGACATGACGCACGCATGCATCAAGGAGGAGAAGATAATCAACCTGCGCCACTACCACACAATCAAGGAATGCAAGAACGGCGAGGGCCCGCACCCGCTGAAAACAGCGCAGGGGTGGCTGCATCTCGCGCACGGCGTGAGAGGCTGCGCCAGCGGCCTGCGCTATGTGCTGTATATGTATATGACCGCCCTTGACGACCCCACGCGGGTGATTGCCGAGCCTGCCGGCTTCTTTATGGCACCCTCAGACGACGAATATATCGGGGACGTGATGAACGTGCTGTTCTCCAACGGATGGATTGCGGACGAAGACGGCACGGTGTACATCTATTACGCGTCTTCAGACACGCGCATGCACGTTGCCACCTCATCGATTGACCGTCTTGTGGACTACTGCATGAATACAGAGCCTGACGGCCTTCGCACCGGCCTCACGGTGGAAAGAATAAACAGACTGATAGACAAGAACAATGGGTAAAATAAAGACTACTCTTGCCGAGAAGATCGGCTACGGCTTCGGAGATATGGCCTCCAGCATGTTCTGGAAGATTTTCTCCTACTACCTCCCCTTCTTCTACAGCAACATCTTCGGCCTGAGGCTGGACCAGGTGGCACTGCTGCTGATAGTGACACGCATATGGGACGCTGTCAGCGATCCTATGATGGGAATCCTCGCGGACCGCACGGACACAAAATGGGGAAAATACCGCATATATCTGCTGCTGATGGCGCTGCCCTTCGCCCTTAGCGGAGTGTTCCTGTTCACCACTCCGGACTGCTCGCCGACGCTGAAACTGGTGTGGGCATACGTGACATACATAATGATGATGACGGTGTACACCGGCATCAACGTGCCTTACGGGGCGATGTTGGGCGTGATGACGGACGACAGCGACACCAAGACGGTGCTGTCCAGCTTCCGTATGTTCTTCGCCTACGGAGGCAGTTTCATAGCCCTGTTCGCCTGGGAGCCCCTCTGCAACGCGCTGGGCGGCTACACAAGCTCCGCAGGATGGCAGCATTCGATGATGGTGGTGGCGGCGTTCTGCCTGATCCTGTTCATCCTGTGCTTCGCTATGACGCGGGAAAAACTGCACACGGTGAGCACCGTGTCCGTGGGGTCGGACCTCAAGTCGCTGCTTCGCAACGCGCCCTGGTGGATACTTATCGGCGCGGCGCTGTGCTCCAATCTTTTCAACACGGTGCGCGGCAGCACGGTGGCCTATTTCTTCAACGACGTCATCGGCAGCGAGGTGCATCTTGAGCTCGGCAGCCTGAGTTTCCTGTTCTACGCGGGACTGTTCCTGAGCATCGGCGAAGTGTGCAACATGATAGGCGTGGCGCTGGCGCCTTTCTTTTCCAGACTGCTGGGCAAGAAGAGCGCGTATATGGCCTCGTTCGTGGCACTTATAGTGCTCAGCATCGCTTTCTTCTATGTGCCCGTCAGCGCGGCAGGCTACTGGTGGATGATTGTCCTGCAGGTTGTAATCAGCATTTTCACCGGCATAATTTCGCCGCTGGTGTGGAGCATGTACGCCGACGTTTCGGACTTTGCGGAAAACCGTGACGGGACAGCCTCCACGGGGCTTATCTTCTCCAGCGCCTCGATGGCGCAGAAATTCGGCGGAGCGTTCGGAGGCGCGGCCGTGATGTGGCTTCTTGCCGCATTCGGCTACAACACCGAAGCCGGCGCGGTGCAGACGCCCCAGGCTGTCGAGGGCCTGAAGATACTTATGAGCTGGATACCTGCCGCCGTGGCAGCCCTTGCCGTGGTGTGCACTGCTTTCTATCCCCTTACAAAGACCAGGATGGAGGCCATACAGGAAGAACTTGCAACCAAACGCAATCTGAAATAATATGTTCAAAGGAATACCTGCAGTAATGAAATGGGTGCTGGGCGTGCTCTCGGCAATACTCCTCGGCGAAGCTGTCTTCGCCATAGCAACGACTCCGCATGACGGCGGCGCTCCCTCCGGAAGCCTGCAAGTTGTGGGCACGGCCCTCACGCTGGACGGTAAACCGGTACGATTCAACGGAATAAGCTATGGATGGCACAACTTGTGGCCAAGGTTCTACAACGAAGGCAGCGTTCAAACCTTCGGCAGACACTGGGGCTGCCGCATCGTGCGCGCTGCAATCGGCGCAGACGGCCACGCCCTTGCCGACAACCCGGACCGCCACTCCGGCTATATGGACGAGAGCTGGTTCGCCCTCGAAAGGCTGTTTTCCGTCGCCGACGCGGCAACGGCCGAAGGAATTTATGTTATCGTGGACTGGCATTCGCACTGCCTGCACGCCGAGGCTGCCGCCGAATTCTTCGGCAAGGTGGCGGAGCGCTATGCAGACAACCCATACGTGATTTACGAACTGTTCAACGAGCCTGTGAGCCGCGCCTTCGAGGAGGGTCGCGGCTACGTGGATCTTGGCGACCAGGCTGCGATGGAAGGATACTGGGCGGAACTTAAGGAATATGCACAGAGGCTCATCGACGTGATTGTTTCCGCTTCGAGGGTGCATCCCCTGATTCTTATGGGATGCCCCTGCTGGGACCAGAGGATAGACCTTCCAGCCGCGAACCCCGTAGAGGGGTATGACAATCTGATGTACACCGTGCATTTCTATGCCGCCACCCACAAGGACGACCTTATGGAGCGCAGCAGCAGGGCACTGGAGGCGGGACTGCCGCTGTTCGTGTCCGAGTGCGCGGCGTGCGAAGCCTCGGGCGACGGACCGATGGACGCCGCTTCCTGGGAAAAATGGAATGGCTGGCTGGAAGAGAACGGCGTTTCTGCGATGGCCTGGTCCGTAAGCGACAAGGACGAGACCTGCTCTATGTTCACTCCCGAGGCCTCCGACTGCGGTCCCTGGAACGCAGAGGTGATAAAGGAATGGGGCGCAATTGTCAAAAACTGGATAAAATAATAATGGCAAAGACATACGGTCATTTCGACGATGCAGCCAGGGAGTTCGTGATAAGCGATCCGGCCACCCCCTGGCCCTGGATAAATTATCTCGGCACCGAAGATTTCTTCGGGCTGATTTCAAACACCGCCGGAGGCTACTGCTTCTGCCGCGACGCAAAGTTCCGCCGCATACTGCGCTACCGCTACAACGGCGTGCCGATGGACAGCGGCGGACGGTACTTCTACATAAAGGACGCTGACACGGTGTGGAATCCCGGCTGGAAGCCGTGCAAGACGCCTCTGGACTCGTACGAATGCCATCACGGAATGGGCTACACCCGCATAATTTCCTCCAAGGGGGGCGTGCGCGCCGACGCCACGTTCTTCATTCCCGTGGGGATGCGATGCGAGGTGCACCACCTGAAGCTGCGCAACGAGAGCGGCTCGGATAAAAGCCTGAGGCTGTTCTCCTTCGTGGAATGGTGCCTTTGGAACGCGCAGACGGATATGGAAAATTTCCAGCGTAACTTTTCCACAGGCGAAGTGGAAGTGGAGGGCAGCATCATCTACCACAAGACGGAATACCGCGAAAGAAGGAACCACTACGCGTTCTACAGCGTGAACTCCCCCATCGACGGATTCGACACGGACCGCGAGAGTTTCATCGGCCTGTACAACGGCTTCGACAGCCCGCAGGCCGTTATGCAGGGATGCTCCACAGGCTCGGTGGCCCACGGATGGAGCCCCATAGCCTCGCACTGCATCCGGGTGGACCTTAAGAGCGGCGAAGAGAAAAGTTTCACTTTTGTGCTGGGATATGTGGAAAACCCCGGGGACGAGAAGTTCGAGCAGGCCGGCGCCCCGGGCATTCTCAATTCCTGCTCCGCCCTTGTCAACAGAAAAGAGGCGCACAGGATAATCGGAACGCTGGACAGTGATGCAAAGGTGGAAGAAGCCCTCTGTGCGCTGAAGCGCTACTGGGACGACATCCTGGGGCGATTCAGCATTTCTTCCGGCATCCCGGAACTGGACCGGATGGTGAACGTCTGGAATCAGTACCAGTGTATGGTCACCTTCAACATGAGCCGCAGCGCGTCGTACTTCGAGAGCGGAATCGGACGCGGAATGGGCTTTCGCGACTCCAATCAGGACCTGGTGGGATTCGTGCACCAGATTCCCTCGCGCGCACGCGAAAGGATTCTGGACATAGCCGCCACACAATTTCCAGACGGCGGATGCTACCACCAGTACCAGCCCCTCAGCAAGCGCGGCAACAACGACATCGGAGGCGGCTTCGGCGACGACCCCCTGTGGCTGATTTTCGGCACCACCGCCTACATCCGCGAAACCGGCGACTTCTCCATTCTGGACGAGATGGTCCCCTTCGACAACGCCCCGGGCAGCGAAAAGACGCTGCTGGAGCACCTTATGATCAGTTTCCGTCACGTTGCCGACAATCTCGGCCCCCACGGCCTGCCCCTTATCGGACGCGCGGACTGGAACGACTGCCTGAACCTGAACTGTTTCAGCATGGACCCCGACGAGAGTTTCCAGACCACAGAGAACAAGACCGAAGGCTCGCAGGCCGAATCCCTTATGATAGCCGGCCAGTTCGTATTCTGCGGACGGCAGCTCTGCGCACTGCTGGAAAAGTTGGGCAGTGGCGAATCACTCGCCTCTGCACAAACCGCCGTCGCGGCGATGGAAAAGGCCATAGAGCAATACGGCTGGGACGGAGAGTGGTTCCTGCGGGCCTACGACTACTACGGCAGAAAGCTGGGATCGCGCGAGTGCGACGAGGGTAAAATATTCATAGAGAGCCAGGGCTGGTGCACGATGGCCGGCATCGGGCGCGACAAAGGACTGTGCGACAAGGCCTTGGATGCAACTAAAAAATATCTGGATTCCTCTCACGGAATAGTCCTCAACAACCCTGCCTTCTCGTACTACAAGCCCGAGTACGGAGAGATAAGTTCCTACCCCCAGGGCTACAAGGAGAACGCCGGAATATTCTGCCACAACAATCCCTGGATCATAATCGGCGAAGCGGCGGCCGGCCGAAAGGATGACGCGTGGGAGCACTATTGCAAGATTTCCCCTGCTTTCATTCAAGACCAGGCCCTGCACAAGGTGGAGCCCTATGTATATTGCCAGATGGTCTCCGGCAAGGATGCCCCCACGCCGGGCGAAGGCAAGAACAGCTGGCTGACAGGCACCGCCGCCTGGAACTGGTATGCAATTACCGAATGGATACTTGGCATAAAGCCACAGTTCGACGGGCTTCTGGTGGAGCCCTGCGTACCGCAGCAGCTGAAGCATTACAGCGTACACCGCTCATTCCGCGACGCGGTCTACGACATTGACATCACCATAACCCCGGGCGGCCCGGGCAAGATGTTCATCCCATACGAAAAAGGATATCACAAGATAAAGATTGAATTATGACGACAATCCTCACCATCATTCTCAGCACATTCACTCTCAGCACCGCGAACACCTCTCTTGTCGTGGACGCGCCGCAGGGAGGCGAAGCAAAGATACTGTATTACGGCCCCAGGGTGGAAAACGCGGATGAAATACTCTCCGCAGCCTACAAGGGCCAGAGCGCATACCCGGCATACGGACTGGGCTCTTCACCGGTGAGCGCAATTTCTCTCACAGAGTACGACGGCAGCAGGACGCTTAGCCTGAAGGTGGCATCGGCGGAACTTGCCGACACGACGCTGCCGCAGGAGGAGGAGAAGGGGCAGCGTCTTACCATCAGCTGCAAGGACCCCGTGTATCCAGTGCAGGTGGAGCTTGTATTCGAGACTTTCCCGCAGCAGGACGTCATACGCACCTGCAGCCGCATCACCAATCTCCACGCAAAGAAGAGCATCACTCTGAACCGTTTCGACAGCGGCGTTCTGCCCCTGAGGTATGACGATGTGTGGATCAGCACGTTCTACGGCACCTGGGCCAACGAGGGCCGCCTGTGCGAAGAGCCTCTGGAGCGCGGATTCAAGCTTATCCGCAACACCGACGGCACCCGCAACTCCCACACAAGCCACGCCGAGGTGATGATTTCTCCGGACGGCAAACCTCGCGAAAACGAGGGACGCGTTATCGGAGCGGCCCTCTGCTGGGGCGGAGATTACGAACTGCGCTTCTTTACCGGTGACAAGGATTTCCACATTTTCACCGCCGGAATCTGCCCGGAGGGCAACGAATACGTTATGGAACCGAAGGAAGTGTTCACAACCCCCTGGCTGGTGTATTCCCAGAGCGGGGAGGGCAAGAGCGGAGTGAGCCGCAACTTCCACCGCTGGGGGCGCAAATACGCCCTCGCGCACGGAGAGGTGGAACGCAAAGTGCTGCTGAACAGCTGGGAAGGAGTGTATTTCGACATCAACGAGCCCGGAATGGATTCGATGATGAAGGACATAGCCTCCATGGGTGGCGAACTGTTCGTTATGGACGACGGATGGTTCGGGGAGAAATATCCCCGCAAAAATGACAAGTCTTCGCTCGGCGACTGGAAGGTGGACCGCACGAAACTGCCCGGAGGCATAGCAAGGCTCGTGCAGATGGCGTCCGACAGAGGCATCCGCTTCGGAATATGGATCGAGCCGGAAATGACAAACAACCCCAGCGAACTGTACGAGGCCCATCCCGACTGGGTGTTGAAAGCCCCCGGCAGGGACAATGTCTATGGACGCGGAGGCACGCAGCTTGTGCTGGATTTGTGCAATCCCAAGGTGCAGGACTACGTCGTGGGCGTCGTGGACGGCCTGATGAGCGAAAATCCCGACATCGACTACATAAAATGGGACGCCAACATGCCGATGTCCTCGCGCGGCAGCCAGTACCTCAAGAAACAGAGCCACGTGAACATAGAATACTGGAGAGGCTTTGCGAAGGTGTGCGACCGCATACGCGCCAAATACCCCGACATCACGATCCAGGCCTGCGCCAGCGGCGGCGGAAGGGTGAACTGGGGCGTGCTGCCCTGGTTCGACGAATTCTGGACCAGCGACAACACCGACGCCCTGCAGAGAGTGTACATGCAGTGGGGCACGTCGCATTTCTTCCCCGCAATCGCGATGGGCTCGCACATCAGCGCCACCCCCAACCACACCGTATTCCGCACCACCTCGCTCAAATACCGCTGCGACGTGGCCTGCAGCGGAAGGCTGGGCATGGAAATCCAGCCGGCAAATATGACCGAGGCCGAAAAGGACTTCTGCCGCAAGGTGATACAGGATTACAAGACGATACGCCCCGTGGTGCAGTTCGGCGACATTTACAGGCTGGTGTCCCCCTATGACGGCAAGGGATGCGCATCGATGATGTACGTCAGCCCCGACAAGGAGAAGGCCGTGTTCTACTGGTGGAAAACCGCAAACCTGTATGACGAGCATTTCGGCAGGGCAGTTTTCCGCGGCCTGGATCCCGAGCGCAGATACATCGTCCACGAGCTGAACCGCATAGACCTCAAGCCCCTGAAATACGAAGGCAAGAGCTTCAGCGGCAAGTTCTTGATGAATAGCGGCCTGGACATTCCGGCCAACAACGAATGCGAATGGGGCTCCAAGTCGGACTGGAGCAGCAGGGTTCTGTATCTTACTGCAGAATAAAGGATTATGACATTGCTGGCACTTCTTGTCGCGGCCACGACGCTGCTTGACGACGGCTGGACTTTCTGCCTGGGGAACACAGACCCTGCGAAGGATTTCGGCCACGACACGGAATATTTCACCACCTGCGCCAAGGTCGGTTCGGCAGACCACAACCGCGCTCCGGCGTGGACAGGTTTCGACGACAGCACCTGGCAGAGGGTGACTCTGCCACACGACTGGGCCGTGGACCTTCCGTTCAGCGCCGATGCTTCCCACTCGCACGGCTACAAGTGCATAGGATGGAAGTATCCCGAAAACTCGGTGGGATGGTACAGAAGGCATTTCACCGTGCAGGAGGACGCCGGACAGGTGTTCATCGAATTCGATGGCATATACCGCGACAGCCGTGTTTTCTGCAACGGATTTCTTGTAGGAGGGGAAGAAAGCGGCTACACTGCCCGTACCTACGACATCAGCGACTACGTGGTGCGGGGCAGCGACAACCTGTTGGTGGTGCGCTGCGACGCCAGCGTGGAGGAAGGATGGTTCTACGAAGGGGCGGGAATATACAGGCACGTACGCCTGCACGAAAGCGGACCGGCGGCAATCGAACCCTACAGCTTGAAGATCGGCCGCAGAAGGTCGGCCTTGCTGCAGCTCCTGTTCGGTCCCAAAGTGGAAATGGAATACAGGCTTGCCTGCGGAGCAGACCCTTCCAAAATGCGCACGAAAGTGCGTTATTATGACGCCGAAGGCAGGCGAGTGCGCAGGTTCAAACACCTCTGGAGCGTGGAAGACCCGTATCTATATACTGTAAAGGTGCAGCTTTTTTATGACGGGCATCTGTCGGACGAATGCATCCTGAAATACGGAGAAAGGACCGTCGCCTTCGACCCGGAGCACGGCTTCCTGCTGAACGGGAAGAAAGTGTTCCTCAGAGGGGCCAACATGCACCAGGATCACGCAGGAGTGGGAGCCGGCATTCCGGACGGAGTACTGCGCTACCGCGTGCAGAGGCTGAAGGACTTCGGCTTCAACGCCATTCGCTCGTCCCACAACCCCGCCTCCGGCGCTCTGCTGGACATCTGCGACGAAATGGGGATGCTGGTGATAGACGAAAACCGCCTCATCGGCTCCTCGGACATTTATCTGGAGCGTTTCGGGGCGATGATACGGCGGGGATGGAACCACCCCTGCATCATAGCCTGGAGCATCGGCAACGAAGAGTGGGGAGGGCGCGGCATCGGGCCCGGGGTGGTGCCCCGTATGGTGGAACTTGCCCACACTCTGGACCCTTCCAGGCCCACCACCTACGGCAGTTCGTCCGAATCGCAGATAAACGACTACGTGGACGTGCCCGGCTACAATTACATCGTGCAGAATCCGGTGGACGACGACCACACTCGCATTCCCGGACGCAGCGCAATTGGTACGGAAGAGACCACAGGCTGCGGCACACGAGGCAAGAGCGCCACCGACGCCTCGCGCGGGTGGATGGCCTCGCTTCGCGACACCACCTCCTTCCGCACGGGATGGGACTTCTACTCCTCGCGCGAATGGAGTGCCGGAGTGTTCTACTGGACCGGCTTTGACTACCGCGGCGAACCGAACCCTATGAAATGGCCCGCCACTGGCAGCCAGTTCGGGCTTTTCGACTACTGTGGCTATCCCAAATGGCAGGCATGGGAACTGTGGGGCGAGTGTCGTGGCGCGAAGGCCCCCGCAGAGACGGTATATGACTACCCTGACGGGATAAGGGTAGTGGACCTCGTTTGCGGAGAGGGAAATCTTGCCGGCACTCCGGCCGGCGGCGGGGAGGCTGTTGTCTACACCCCGGACCCCGACTACGAAATCCTGGGCTGGGGCAACGGCGACCCTGGCTTCAAATACCCGAACGAACGCCCGCGTGACGCCTGTGCGCCGCTGACGATATATCCCTTCGAAGGCCGCGCACAGGTGATACTTCGCCGCCGCGGCGAGTGATTCGCAGATTGAGCAAAAGAGCTAATCGCGCTTCAGGCAGACGGCCTTTTCGTACTTTTCGATTTCGGGAATGAAGGCATCGCCGACTGGAACGCCGTTGCGCTCGCAGAACTCGTCATAGACGGCACCCCAAGGCAGGGCCTTGCATTCTTCCAGCAGGGCCAGGGTCTGGAATCCCTTGCCGGCGATTTCCCAGCGGCGCAGCTTGGCTGTGGGCTCCAGAAGGGCGCGCAGCATGCATTTCTGGGCGGCGCGGCTGCCGATTACGTAGGCGCCGATGCGGTTGATGGAGCCGTCGAAGAAATCCAGGCCGTAGTGCACCCTCTTGAGGGCTCCGGCGCGCACGATTTCGCTGAACAGCTCCTGCGTGGGGTCGTCCATTATGGTGACGTGGTCCGAGTCCCAGCGCACGGGGCGTGACACGTGCAGCATCAGCTCCGGCACGAAGTTCAGAAGGGCGCTCACCTTGTCCGCGGGGCTCTCCATAGGATGGTAGTGGCCTGTGTCGATTGTGGGAATCTTGCCGTTTTTGGCGGCATAGGCGGTGTAGAAGTCGTGACTGCCCACTGTGAAGCTTTCCAGGCCGATTCCGAACACCTTTCCCTCTATGCAGTCCTTCATGTTGTAGAACTTGCGCTTGAAAATCTGGTCCAGCGAATCCTTCAGCAGTTCGCGGTACATGTAGTGGTTCACGCTCTGGTCCTTGCAGCCGTCGTGCACCCAGATGTTCATTATGCAGGGGTCGCCCTGGGCCTTGCCTATCTGCTCCGCAATGCTGCGGCAGCGCTTGGTGTGGTCTATCCAGAACTTGCGTATGCCGTCATTGGGATTGGCAAGGGACAGGTTGCCGGACTTGGGATGCGAAAATGAAGTGCTGTTGAAGTCCAGCAGGGTGTTGTTCTGGCGGGCCCACTGCACCCAGCCGGCAAAATGCTTGTACTGCACCTCGTCCCTGTCCACGAAAGCGCCGCCGAAGTCGCCGTAGATTTCGTGCAGGTTGAGACGGTGGACTCCGGGAATGAGGCTCTTGGCCTTCAGTATGTCCGCGCGCACCTCGTCTATGTTGCGGGCCTTGCCGGGATAGTTGCCCGTAGCCTGGATGCCTCCGCTCAGTTCGCCTGCATGCTCGAAGCCGGCCACGTCGTCGGCCTGCCAGCAGTGCATGCTGAGATGAAAGTCCTGCAGTTGGGCAAGCGCTTTTTCGGTGTCGATGCCCTTTTCGCCGTAAAGTTCCCTCGCGAGGGAATAGGATGCGTGAATGTCGCTCATAATTCCGTAAGATTAAGAATTTTAATGCCCGATAATCGCAAATATAGCAAATATTTCGTAAATTTGCCCTCTGCAGGAAACGTCCTGCAAAGAAAACAGACAAACCAAGAAATACAAAAAATGCATATCGCTGTTGCCGGAAACATTGGCAGTGGAAAAACCACTCTCACGAGGATGCTCGCCGCCCACTACGGATGGATTCCCAAATTCGAATCCGTGGACTACAACCCCTATCTGTCAGACTTCTATGAGGACATGGAGCGCTGGTCGTTCAACCTCCAGATCTACTTCCTGAACCGCAGGTTCAAGGACGTCGTGGACATCAGCAAGACGGACGACGTGATTATCCAGGACCGCACAATCTACGAGGATGCCCGGATTTTCGCCCCCAACCTGCACGACATGGGTCTGATGTCCACGAGGGACTTCGAGAACTACAACGACCTTTTCGAACTGATGATGAGCCTCGTGTCCGCCCCGGACCTGATGATATACCTGCGCTCCTCCATCCCCAACCTCATCGCCCAGATCCAGAAAAGGGGACGCGAATACGAGAAGAGCATCCGCATAGACTACATCACCGGCCTCAACGAAAAATACGAGAACTGGATTGAGGGCTACAAGCACAACCTCCTGATCCTGGACGTGGACCGTCTGAAATTCGAAAACGACGCCGACGCCTTCCGCGAAGTGACGGACAAGATTGACGCGAAACTCTTCCCTCTGTTCAAATAAACATGAAAGAAAGACCCACCATAATTGAATTCGTGGAGGAATACACCAAGAAGTATTCCTCCAAAATATATATGTACGAAAAGACTGGCGAGCGCTGGGAGCAGACCACCTTCGGCAAAACCCGCGAGGAGGCTCGCGCATTCGGCGCCGGTCTCATGGAAATGGGCCTTGCCAAAGGAGACAAGGCCGCGATGCTGTGCGAGAACCGCAAAGACTGGATAATCAGCGAACTGGGGCTTCTGTACGCAGGCGGCGTGAACGTACCGCTCAGCGTGAAGCTGGACCAGGAATCGGACCTTAAGTTCCGTATCGTGCACAGCGAGGCCCGCTTCATAATAGTCAGCCGCAGCCAGCTGAGCAAGATACGCGCAATCCGGAAGGAGTGCCCCGCCGTGGAGAAGGTGATTCTGATAGACCACGTGGAGAACATGCAGGAGGACGAGATTTTCGCCGGCGACATTTCCGCAATGGGCGTGGAGGCCCTGGTAAACCATCCCGAAAAACTGCAGCAGCGCAGCGCCTCCATCCTTCCCGACGACTGCGCCACCATCAGCTACACCTCCGGCACCACCGCCAACCCCAAGGGCGTGATGCTGACGCACCGCAACTACACCGCCAACGCCCAGCAGAGCGCCACGGTGATCACCTACCCCTGCGGAGGCAGGATGCTGCTGATTCTGCCCCTGGACCACTGCTACGCACACGTCGTGGCAATGTACCTGAGCATGATACACGGCAGCGGCATAGGTTTCCTGCCCGGAAACAATCTGCGCAACTTCCCCTCCGCCTTCCAGGAGCTGAAGCCCGGCTACATGCTGTCCGTCCCCACCCTCACAAGAACCTTCATGAAGAATGTGCAGTCGTACGCCCGCGACAGGGGGCACCTGTATGAAAAAATCTTCAACCGCTGCATAGATTTCGCCGAGGTCTATTACAAGGAAGGCTACAACAAGGGCAGCTGCGGCAGCGCCTGGAGGCGTCCCGTCGTGAAGCTGATCGACCTCACGCTGATGAGCAGAATCCGCCGCGCCGTGTTCGGAGGGCAGATGAAGTTCTTCATCAGCGGCGCCGCATACCTGGACATAATCCAGCAGCATTTCTTCTATGCGCTGGGTATTCCCATCATGCCGGGGTACGGCCTGAGCGAAGCCTCCCCCGTAATAAGTTCCAACGACCTGGTGCAGAAGCACGTGCTGGGCACCTGCGGCAAAGTGGTGTCCCCCATGGAAATACAGATCCGCGACGAAGACGACAATCCCCTTCCCATAGGCGAGAAAGGCGAAATCTGCGTCAAGGGCGAGAATGTGATGGCGGGCTATTTCAAGAATCCCGCCGCCACCGCCGAGACGGTTCGCGACGGATGGCTGCACACCGGCGACATGGGATATATGTGGGACGAGCAGTTCGTGTGCGTCACCGGCCGCTTCAAGTCGCTGCTCATCAGCGCCGACGGAGAAAAATACAGCCCGGAGCAGATAGAGGAGGTTATCACCGGCTCCTCCCGCTACATAGACCAGCTGATGCTGTACAACTCCCAGAGCCCCTACACCATCGCCTTCGTCGTGCCCAACAAGGACAACCTCAGGGCCCTTCTGGCGAAGCTGCATCCCGGAACGGACCCCGCAAGCGACGAGGGCAAGCGCTATATGCTGGAGAGCATCCAGGGCATATTCGACTCGTACCGCAGCGGACAGGTGAACCACGGCGCCTTCCCCGAAAGGTGGCTGCCTGCGGCATACTGCATTCTGCCGGAGCCCTTCTCCAACGCCAACCACCAGCTGAACACATCGGGCAAACTGGTGCGCCGCAAGGTGGAGGCCGACTACAAGGACAGGATGGATTTCGCATACACCCCCGCCGGAAAGAAAATCACCAACCCTCTGAATATGGAATCCATTTAAGGACGGTATGCTGAAGATAAAAACATTAATATTCAATCCTTTCCGCGAGAACACATACCTTGTGTGCGATTCTCTGGGGCGCTGCGTCATAGTGGATCCCGGCTGCGACAGCCCCGCCGAGGTGCAGCAGCTGGAAAACCTCGTCCGGGAAGAGGGCCTGAGCCCCGTAAGGGTGCTGATAACCCACGGCCACGTGGACCACACCTACGGAGCCGCCCGCTGCGCACAAAAATACGGCATCCCCGTATATATGAGTTCCCTGGACAAGGAGACCCTGGGCTGGATGGACGAGAGGCTCAGCTTCATGCACATACATCATCCCGAAGATTTTGAGAGCACAGACGCCAGGGACGGGGAAATGATAGGCGAAGGAGAACTGGAGTGCAAGGTCATCGCCACCCCCGGACACTCCCGCGGAGGAGTGTGCTACCTGTTCGAAAAAGACAAGATAATCTTCACCGGCGACACTCTTTTTGCCGGCTGCATAGGACGCACGGACTTCTTCGGAAGCAGCCTGGACGACCTTCTGGAAGGCATCCGCACAAAGCTTATGGTCCTGGACGGCGACATAGAGGTGCTCCCCGGCCACGGAAGCGCCACAGACATCGCCACGGAGCGCACCACCAATCCCTTCATTTTCGAGCAGGAATGTCTGACGGGGGACGAGAAATAAAAATCACAGGGGCCTGCTCGCACAACCTGCAGAACGTCAGCCTCAGCATCCCGCGCGGGAAGCTGGTGGTCGTCACCGGACTGTCCGGCAGCGGCAAGTCCACCCTTGCCTTCGACACCCTCCAGGCGGAGGGACAGCGCCGCTATATGGACACCCTGTCCACCTACGCGAAGCATTTCATGGGCATAATGGAGAAGCCGCAGGTGGAGAGCATCACCGGCCTGAGCCCCATAATCGCGATAGAGCAGAAAACAACGGGCAACAACCCCCGCTCCACCGTGGGCACCATCACGGAAGTGTACGACTTTCTGAGGCTATTGTTCGCCCGCGCCTCCACGGCAATCTCCCCCGTCACGGGAAAACCGATGGTGCGCTATACTCAGGAGCAGATAATAGACCTCATAATCCGCACCTATCAGGGCAGGAAATGCTACCTTCTGTCCCCCGTCGTGGCAGGCCGCAAAGGCTCCTACAAGGAACTTTTCGACACCCTGCGCAAAAGGGGCTACGCAGAAGTGCGCATAGACGGACAGATCTGCAGTCTATCTGAAGTGACTGCTCTGGACCGCTACAAGGCGCATTTCATAGAACTGGTGGTGGACAAGCTGAAGCCGTCGTCGGACGGCGACCTGGCGCGCCTGCGCTCGTCCGTGGGCACTGCCCTCGACTACGGAAAAGGCTCGCTGTGCATCCTGGAGGGCGATGAAATCCGCCACTACTCCCGTCACCTCGTGTGCGAGGACAGCGGCACTTCCGTGGCCGAACCCGCCCCGCACACCTTCTCCTTCAACTCCCCACAGGGATACTGCCCTTTATGCAAGGGCCTCGGGACAATCGTGGACGTGGATATGGACAAGATAATCCCGGACAGGAACCTCAGCATAGCCGAAGGGGCCATTGTGCCACTGGGAAGCGAAAGGGAGAACAAGAAATTCGACATTGTGCGCGCAATAGCCCGAAAATACGGCTTCTCGCTGCACGAGAGCGTGGACAGCCTGCCGGACGAAGTTATTTCCCTGCTGGTGTACGGCTCCGACGAACTGTTCCGCGTGGGCGAAGGAGTTTCCTCACAGATGACCACCTGGGACGGCGTGATGGAGGACATAGAAGAAAAGAAGCTGAGCCCCGTGTGCAACGGCACGCGCCTTCGCAAGGAAACGCAATATTTCCACATGGACGGCAAGACCATTTCCGAGGTCAGCGCGATGGAAATCAGGCAGCTGTACGAATGGATATGCTCGCTGGACGAGAAACTGGACAAAAGAGCCCTCGCGATAGGCCGCGACATACTGAAGGAACTGCGCGAAAGGGTGCGTTTTCTGCTGGACGTCGGGCTGGAATACCTGTCGCTGGACCGTCCCACGTCCTCGCTCAGCGGCGGAGAAGCGCAGCGCATACGCCTGGCCACCCAGATAGGCAGCCACCTCGTGAACGTGTTGTACATCCTGGACGAGCCCTCCATAGGGCTGCACCCGCGGGACAACACCCTGCTGATAGACTCCCTTAAAAAGCTGCGGGACATGGGCAACTCCGTGATGGTGGTGGAACACGACGCGCAGACGATGCTCGCCGCGGACCACATCGTGGACATAGGCCCCGGCGCCGGTACGCTGGGAGGCCGCATTTGCTACAATGGCCCCCTGTCGGAGGTCGGCAGCCACTGCCACGATTCCATAACGCTGGAATACCTTACGGGGCTGCGCAAGATAGAGGTTCCCGCATCGCGCCGCAAGGGCAACGGACTCTTCCTGGGGCTTCGCGGCTGCACTGGCAACAACCTGAAGAATCTGGACATAGACTTCCCGCTGGGCTGCATGATAGGAGTGAGCGGAGTGTCCGGCAGCGGCAAGAGTTCGCTGGTGACTGACACGCTGATGATGGCCCTGGAAAACGCCCTGCAGCGCGCCAAGTTGCATCCCCTCCCCTTCAGGGAAATTGTGGGGCTGGAGAACATAGACAAGGTGATAGAGGTGGACCAGAGCCCGATAGGGCGCACCCCGCGCAGCAATCCCGCCACCTTCACGGACGTCTTCACGGACATACGCAAACTGTTCGAGAACACCCCCGACGCAAAAATCAGAGGTTTCAAGAGCGGGCGCTTCAGCTTTAACGTTCCCGGAGGACGCTGCGAAGAGTGCAAGGGGGCGGGCCTGCAGGTGATACAGATGAATTTCCTGCCCTCGGTGAACGTCACCTGCCCGGAATGCCGCGGCAGGCGCTACAAGGAAGACACCCTGTGCGTGCGCTACAAGGGAAAGAACATCAACGACGTTCTGGAGATGACGGTGAGCGAGGCCTGCGAGTTCTTCGGCCCCATCCCGTCCATCGCCGTACGCCTGAAGGCCCTGCAGGACGTGGGGCTGGGATATGTGCGCCTCGGGCAGAGCGCCGTCACGCTGAGCGGCGGAGAATCGCAGAGGATGAAACTTGCCTCCCAACTGGGACGCAAGGGCACGGGACGCACGCTGTACATTCTGGACGAACCCACCACCGGTCTGCATTTCGAGGATATCCGCACACTGCTCTCCGCCCTGAACAGATTGGTGGACGAAGGCAACACTGTAATAATAATAGAGCACAACTTGGACATTCTGAAAAGCGTGGACTACATCTTCGACATGGGTCCGCAGGGAGGCCGCGCCGGAGGCTTTGTGGTGGCGCAGGGAACGCCGGAAGAAGTGGCCCGCAACCCCCGCAGCGTGACGGGAGCATTCATAAGGGAAGCATTGAAATAAATCATATTGGTATGGCAGCAGCAGAAAACACTTTCCAGAGCATCCTGATGAAGGATGCCGAGTGGTGCAACTATCTGGGCATCACGGACTTTGACAGTCTCAACAGAATAATCCGCACGGGCCGCGCGGTGCAGCTCGTGAATCTTTGCGAGGCAAGGCACGAAAACCGCTGCTCCGCCATCTGCCAGAGCATAGTGGACAGCGGCGCCAGGGTGATTCTGATTGCCGGTCCTTCCAGCAGCGGCAAGACCAGCACCTCGCTGCGCATAGGCCTGCAGTGCAAAGTGCACGGACTGAACCCCCGCACGATAGAGCTGGACAACTATTTCGAGGAAAGGGAGAAAACTCCCAAACTCCCGGACGGGAGCTACGACTTCGAATGTCTGGAGGCAATGGACACAACCCTGCTGAACGACCATATAGGAAGGCTTCTGGACGGCGAAGAGGTATCCCTTCCCACCTTCGACTTCATAGCCGGCAAAAAGATTTACAAGGGCAACACGATGAAGCTGGGACACGACGACATTCTTGTCCTGGAGGGTATCCACGGCCTGAATCCCGCGCTTACAGCGGAGATTCCCGATTACGTCAAATTCAAGATTTTCGTTTCCGACATTTCATCAATGTCGGACTATGACGAGGCTATCCGCGTGTCCGACAACCGTCTTATGCGCCGCGCGGTGCGCGATGTGCGCACCCGCGGCCACAGTTGCGAAGACACGATAAACGGCTGGGGCAACGTCCTGGAGGGCGAGAAAAAATACATCTACCCCTTCCAGCAATACGCCGACGCCGTGTTCAACAGCACAATCCAGTACGAACTGCCCCTGCTGAAGCACTACGTCTCCCCGATGCTGCGCAACATAGAGCCGCAGAGCGCCGCTTATCCCAAGGCAGAGCAGCTTCTGTCCTTTCTGGACAAAATGGAAGCCCTGAGCGTCGATGCGATAAACGCAATTCCTTGCACTTCGATAATGCGGGAATTCATCGGCGGGCAGATACTGTCCAGAGAATTATTGTAAGGCATTCAGACTGCTAGTAGCAGGTGTAAGGTCCGTGGATGGACTTCACCTTGTACTCGTAGTCCGTATCATCCAGCATATAGACATAGAACTTGTCTCCACCGGAAGCGACGCGGATCACCACGTGGCCGTTGATTCCCTTGCAGGGATTGTAGATATCGGGTGAAGCGCTGGTGAGACTGTCGTCTATGTTGGTGAAGAACATGTCCTGGGTGGCGGCATATCCCTTGATGATGGCCTGCTCGGGCTGCACGGTGCGCACATAGAAGCTCTGGGTCACCACCACCTGGGCCTGGTACACGTCGTACTCCACTCCGTAGGGGCTGGCGTTGGACATATGGTGCTGGCACTTTTCCGCCTCGATTCTCTTGCCAATCTGCTGGGCCACGGGAGAGCAGACGTTGTTGTTGTTCAGGTCGCCGCTGGTGAAATAGTCGAACTTGCCGTAGCTCAGAAGGAAGGCACAGGACATCGCGTTCTCCGCGGTCATGTTTTTGTTGATTTCCGCACTGCCGTCCCAGTAAACGCCTCCGCGGGCATAGCCGAACACCTTCCAGTCCGGATACGAGCCGTTCTTCTTATAATTGGACACTATCTGCTGGTCGGTGCCGATTTTGAACTTCTCCGCCTTCAGGCCGCGGTTCTTCACGTTGTAGTCTATGAAGGAGGTGTAGAAGTCCATCTTCGTGACGTCGGACGTCATCGCAGTCTGTGAATAATCCGGATACGAGCGGTCGATGATGGTCTTGAAGGGCAGCTGGGAGTACAGTCCCGTCACACCTGCCAAAATATAACCGCCTTCGGCGTCCTTGGTGCGGGTGCCGCTGGACATATTGCCCACGTGGTCGCCGTGATAATGGGTCACCAGCAGGTAATCCAGATTGTTGTGCCCCGTGGGAAGGAAGTTCAGCATATACTTCGCGTAAGTCTCGTAGGGAATCGCCGTGGAATTCGGACGGGCGGGAACGTTGTCGTAGGAGGCGTTCTTGTAGCCGAACATGTCGCCGGCGTCCACAACAAGGGTGGTGCCGTCGGGCATTATGAAGAAGGTGCACTCTCCCCTGCCGCTGTTGACGGCGTGGATATCCAGCACTCCCTCCTCCCAGGCGGGAAGGGCCTTGCCCACCTCGACGTCGAAGGCGCCGGTCTTCTCTCCCGGATCATCAGCGACGGGAGCGTGGAACGTGGGGCTCTCCTTTTTCTTGCAGGAGGAAGCCCCGAGGCACATCGCCGCAGCAGCGGCGATGGCCAGGGTTATTCTAAAAATTCTTCTTTTCATTTTCTAAAACAAGTTTTCATATACTGTTATCGCGTACACTATGCAGCGAGGAGGATTGCCGCCATCGGGATCCACCGTGATCTTTATCTGGGTGTCGGCGGTGGCGCCGGCAACGTTCAGGACAAAGGTGGAATAGGGCTTGTAGATACTTGTGTTCCAAGTGCTTCCCGCACAAATGCAGTAATCTGTGCCTATTGTATAGCGCGTGCCGGACAGGGTGCCCAGATCGGCGTCAAGTTCCTCCAGAGTAATGCTGCCGGTGTCCTTGCCGGATGTCTGATAGGCGTGTCCGCCGGTCAGGCTACCCGCGCCCAGGATGTCCACGAAGATATCCTTGGAGGCGGTGGAAGAATAGCGGGAGATGTCAATCGTCACGATTATGTCCTTGCTGCCGGAAATGGCGCTGAGCTTGGGCGTCGTGAGAGAGGCCACATAGGAGCCCTGGCCCAGCTGCACGCCGCCGGGACGCTCGTCCGCGCGTACGAATGTCCAGTCCGAGGTGCCGCGGTTCTTCATATACACGGAAGAAGCTACCGTGGATTCCACGGCGACGGGATAGTCGAACATCACGTTCTTGCTGCCGGTGGCGTTCCAGGCGGAGCCGCCTTTGGTGGCGGGGGAAATTCCATCGTAAGCGGCAGGGTCGTTGCCGTATTGGGAGCCCTTCAGGTACATCAGCACATCGCCGCCGCAGGTGAAAAGGTCGAACTGCTCGTCCAGGATTACGCCCTGGGAGTCGTCGTCCACAATCTCCAGATAGGCGGAGCCCAGCGTGCCGTAAGAAGAATCATACACCACTCTTGCGTGCGTGGCTTCGTCCAGATTCAGCCAGAACTCGTTGCCGCCGTCCTCGATTGCCTTGCACTCCGATAAGCTCTTCCGCACAAAATAGTATCTTGTGTGAAGGTCAGTATAATTATAGAAAGGAAGGGCGGAATTGACATTCTTGCAGTAGCCCAGGCCGCCTGCGCCGGAAAAGGAGGTCCAGCCGATTTCCTTGCTGTCGATGTTCAGCTTGATGGTACCCGTTACGGGAACGGGGAAGACGTCGGTCTCGTACACGCCCTCTGTGCTGGTCTCCTTGAGCTTGTAGCTGTCGGCCCCCACGATAACGGTCTTGGACTTCACCACGATGTCCGTCACAACGGTGCTCAGGCGGGCCAGGGCGCCGCGGGAAGCGGACACCATCACGGAAGAGATGTCCTGCGTTCCCAGAGTTTTGCCGTCCTCATCCAGAAGGGTCATCTGCAGCTGGCCGTAGTCGCCCACAGGCACTGGAAGGCAGATGGGCTCTTCCGCCGAGAAGGCACCCGTGATGTTCACGCGGATGGTGCCGTCGCCCGAAGATACCTTGATGCCTTCCTCTCCGAGCGCGGAAAGATTGAAGTCGAACTCACCCGACAGGGATTTGCCGGCCGCGTCGCCGAAGACTGCAGCGCTGACTCCTGCGGGGAACTTCTCGATGCTGATGTTGAGGTTGGAGGCAAGCTGGCAGAGTTTCACGTTGTAGTCCTTGCCGTTGATTGCGCCTGCCATAGGGCTCATATACGAACCTCTGTAGTCCACGCTGGCGGGCATCGAGACGCGGATGGAGTCTCCACAGACGGACACCGCGCTCTGGAAAGGATACACGATGCAGCCGCCGAGTGTTTTGCCCTCAGGAACGCTGCCCGTGAAGAAGGCACGCTTGCTGTCGCCCGTGCCGTCGAGGCGGAACGCGGCAAAGCTGCCGTCGGAAAGGGCCACAGCTATGGAATCCCCCTTCTTGAAGAGGAAATGGCCGTTGTCGTCGGCAGTGATTTTGGTAGTGAGATCCTCCACACCCACGCACAGGGTCACTTCACCCGTGGTCTTGAGGGTCTCGTCGGGAGCATAGACCTCCGTGGTGGAAAGTTTATTGCAGCCGGCCGCAAAGACTATGGCGGCCGCCGCTATGATTGCTATATATAACTTTTTCATAACTCTTAGTATCCGGGGTTCTGGTTTTCCTGACCGATAAGAGGATTGGTGGTCCACTCCGTGTAAGGTATGGGCCACAGGATGTCACGCTCCTGGAAGACGCAGTCCTGGTGGATGCGCATGTTGATTGCCTTGCCGTCCCAGGTGTCGCCGCCATATGTCACTATCCAGCTCTCGTCGATGGTGGGCTTGGCGTTGGAGAATGTGACGGGAGCCTTGGACGAGCTGTATGCAGGGGCGTACAGAGGGCCGCTGAGGGCCTTTGTGAGGATGTCGGAAGAGCCGTTGCGCTTTACGTCGGCGGTGTACCAGCGGCGAAGGTCGAACCAGCGGAAGCCTTCACAGCAGAGCTCCACCTTGCGCTCGTAGCGAAGGGCGGTGCGAAGAGCCTCGCGCGTGGTGGCCTCAACCTTGGGCATCCCGACGCGGGCGCGGACGCGGTCTATCTCGCCCTTGGCACGCTCCAGGTCGCCGCCGTCCCATTCGATGTTGGCCTCCGCGTCAATCAGCAGAAGCTCGGCAAAACGCATTATCGGCACGTCCAGTTCGTCCTCGTAGCTTGTGCCGGTGATCACGCCGTAATAGGCGGGGTCCGAGTACTTGCGCCACAGGTAGCCGGTGCCGCCGGAGGTGCCGTTGATGCCGTATTCGCTCTTGTTGCCCACGGCGTCGTTGTTGTTCACGTAAGAGTTTGCGACATAATCCTTGATTGTGGTCTTGGTGCAGTCATAGGTACACTCCATTCCCATAAGGCGGCTGTCGGGACGCACTGTATAAAGGTCCAGACGGGGGTCGCGGTTCTTCCAGGGATTGCTCCAGTCGTACAGCGGGGACTCGGCGATGGACTTGCCGTCCGTGCACTGGAAGCTGTCCATCAGGGACTGCGTGGGTCCTGCGGAAGCGGCTCCGTTCAGAATACGGGGTGCGAAGGTGTACACGCCATGGTGGACGTTGCTGGCGGCAAGGATGTTGAACTGGATGGCCCACATCCACTCCTTGCTGTTCTGTTCCGCATCGAAGCCGAACAGGGCGGTCTGGTCCGGCTCGCCGTCGGCAGCCGAGGCATAGTAATTGGTTTTCACGGAAGTGAGCTCGTAGATGCCGTCACCCATATCCAGGGCCTTGCGGGCGCAGCGGGCAGCCTCTTCCCACAGTCCCCAGTTGAGGGCTATGCGAGCCTTCAGCGTGTATGCGGCGCAGCGTCCCAGTCGGGCGGTGCCCCATTCGGTGCGGGACCACTGCACGGGCAGGGCGTCCAGAAGATCGTCATCCAGGTCCTTCAGCAGACGCGCCGTCACATCCTCGCGGGGAGTGCGCGCATACTGATAGTCCGTAAGGGTGAGGGCGTGGTCGATGAAGGGAATGGCGCCGTAGAACTGGCAGGCCTGGTCATACACATAGGCGCGGATCAACAGAAGCTCCGCCTTGTACTGCTTGTACGTGTTCTCGTCCACACTGCCGTTCTTCAGCAGGTTGTCCAGATTGTCCAGCACCAGGTGCACGCGGCCGGCGGTCTTGTAGATGCGGGCGTAGGTGTTTTCCACAACGGTGGTCTCGCTGGTCATCGTGGACTGTTTTATGTTTGCCCACTGGCCAAGCTTGATGCGCGTTCCGCCGATGTCGGTGAGGTGGTCGATCCACCTGTTGGGGAAGGGCTCGTACTGCTGGAGATTGTTTGCGAGGTTCTTGTATGCGCCCAGAACGCCTGCGCGGGCCTCTTCACCCGTAGAGGGGAAGGATCCCGTGGAAGGACCGTTCAGGGGGTATTCGTCCAGCGAGCATCCGGTGCAGAGGAGCGCCGCAGCGGCAAATATCAGTAAAATATTCTTTTTCATAGCATTGTCCTCCTTTTAGAATTTGATGTCCACGCCGAAGGTGTAGGTCTTCACCAGAGGGTAGTTGTTGGCTACCGAGCCGGTGGTGACGCCGTCGCCGCTGGTGGTGAAGGTGTTTTCCGGGTCATAGCCCTGATAGTAGTTCGTGAGGGTGAGAAGGTTAGTGGCGTTGGCGAACAGCGTGATGCCGCGAACCTTTATGGCCTTCATCCATTTGGCGGGCAGGCTGTAGCTCAGCTGCACGTTCTTGATGCGGAAGTACGAAGCGTCGCCCATCCAGAAAGTGGAGGTCTGGGTGTTGTTCGTGTTGGTCCAGCTAAGACGCGGGAAGTATCCGTCGGGGGTCTCGGGTGTCCAGCGGGAGAGGTGCTCCTTGCGGAATGTGCCGCCCTGGGTGCAGGGCTGCGTGTAGTAGCCGCTGATATAGGTGTCGGCCTTGCCCACGCCCTGCAGCTGCACGTCCAGAGTGAGGCCCTTCCAGCCTATGCTGAGATTGGCACCGTAGGTCCAGCGGGGGATGGCTGAGCCTATTATCTGCTTGTCCTTCTCGTCGATGATGCCGTCGGGAATGGGATTGCCGTCCTCGTCGAAGGATCCGGCGATGTCCTCATACACGAGGTCGCCGGCCACGATGTTCTTGCCGAACTGCTTCTGGTTCTGGTTCACCCAGTCCGCGTCGGACTGCTCTCGGGCTATGCCAAGGCACCTGTAGCCGTAGATGGAGTTGATGGAGGAGCCTTCCTGGTTGCGGATCGCGCCGCTGCCGCCGGTGGTGCCCTTCATATCGGTGATGGTGTTGTACACGTCGGAAAGGTTGGCGTCCACGCCCCAGCTCCAGTCACCTTTGGAGTCGTGATAGCCAAGGCCCAGTTCCCAGCCTATGTTGCGCACCGTACCGGCATTCTGGTAGGGGGCGCTCAGGCCTATCGACGAAGGAATGTCCAGCTGCAGCAGAATACCTTCTGTGGTCTTGTAGTAGAAGTCGCCGGTAAGGGTCAGCTTGTTCCACAGGGCTGCGTCGATGCCTATGTCGGCCATCTTGGAGGTCTCCCAGGTGATGTTCTCGTTCGCAAGGGTGTTGGTGGCGAGAATGGGATAGATCTTGCCGTTGGCGGAAATGTTGGAAATGGTCAGCGACTGGATTGTGGGATAGTAGTCGCTGCCTATGCTCTGGTTGCCCAGTGTACCATAGGAGGCGCGTATCTTGAGTTCCGTGAGGGTGTTCTTTATGCTCTGCATCCAGGGTTCTTCGGTCACCCTCCAGGCTGCGGAGAACGAGGGGAAAATGCCCCAGCGCTTGCCGTCGGCAAAGCGCGAAGAGCCGTCGAAACGGATGTTGGCCTCCAGAAGGTAGCGCTCCTTGTAGTTGTAGTTCAGACGGCCGAAGAAGGATATCAGCCTCCAGCGATACTGCGCTCCGGAGGAAGTCTGGGTCTCGTTCGCCATGCCGGCGGACAGCACTTCATACTCCGGATAGTCGAAATCCTGACGGTAGCCCTCGTATTGGCGCTGGTTCATGCTCTCGTTGGAGGCACCCAGCAGGAGCTTGGCGAAATGGGCCTGCTTGAAGGTCTTCTGGAAAGAGGTGGTGAAGGTGTAGTTGCCGTAGTAGTAGCGGTTCTCCGTCTCGGTGAGGGAGTTGTACTGCACGTTGTGCACGCTGGACTCGCTGCCGTAGGCATCGGCGTAATAGGTCACCTTGTTCACGAAGGAGTGCGTGTGGTTCTGCACGAAGCGGGGAGCCACGGTGCCTTCGATGGTCCACCAGTCGAAAGGCTTATAGGTGAGGCTGAGGGCGCCGGTGAGGTTGATCTTGTGCGCCTTGTTGTTGCCGCCCTGCCCTTCAAGATAAGGAAGGATGTTCACGGAGCCGCCGGTGAAGGGGGCGTAGTTGCCGTCGGACCATCGGGCGAGCATCAGAGGGTCTCGCGCGTTCATGAACATGAACACGCTGCTCTGGCCCGGCAGATAATTGCGAAGGCCGTAGCTTCCGGACAGGTCCAGACGGAAATGCAGCTTCTTGTTAAGCTGGATATCCATGTTGTTGCGCAGGCTGTAGCGCGTGTAGTCCGTGTTCTTGATTATGCCGTTCTGCGACAGATAGCCAAGGGTGGTCACCGTCTTCACCTTTTCGCTGCTGGCGTTCAGGGTGAGGGAGTGGTTGTGGGTGAAGCCGTCGCCCTGCAGAACCTCTTCCTGCCAGTTGGTGATGGGATAGTTGTCGGGATCGAGGTAGTTGTTGCGGCGGTAGTTGGCAATGTATTCGTCAGTGTAGGGCGACACTCCGCCGTCGTTCTCGGTGGCCTCGCGGCTGAGAGTCATATACTCCTCGGCGTTCACCAGTTCGGGCAGGGCCGTGGGGGTCTGCCAGCCGAAATAGCCGCGGTAGCTGACGCTGGAGCGATCCTTGGAGGCGCGCTTGGTGGTCACCAGAATGACGCCGTTGGCGGCACGGGAGCCGTAGATGGCGCTGGACGCGGCGTCCTTCAAGACGGAGATCTTGTCTATCTGGCTGGCGTCCACGCTGTTGAGGTCTCCCTCGATGCCGTCGATGAGCACAAGGGGCGCGGCGCTGCTGTTGCCGAAGGTGCCCAGGCCGCGGATGCGGATGGAGGCGCCGTCGTCACCGGGCGCGCCGCCGCGGGTGGTCACCGTGACGCCGGGCATCGCGCCCTGAAGGGCGGTGGATGCCTGCACGATGGGTTTGTTGCTGAGGGAGCCGCTGTCCATCGAGGACACGGAACCGGTGAGGTTTACTTTCTTCTGCACGTCATAGCCCACCACGACAGCATCCTCCAGGATGTTGGCGTCGGGCTCAAGGGTGACGTAGTACGTGGCGGCCTTGCCTACGGAGACAGTCTTGTCCTTGAATCCTATGAAGGATACGAGCAGGGTCTGCCCCTCGGAGGCCTGGATGGAAAAGTTTCCGTCCAGGTCGGTGACAGTGCCCGTGGTGGTGCCCTGCACCATCACGGCCGCGCCGGGCAGAGGATAGTTGTCGTTGTCGGACACGCAGCCCTTCACGACACTCTGCGCACGGGCGGCTCCTGCCCCCGAAAGCATCAAGGCGGCGCAAAGGGCCGCGGCAATGCAGATTTTTCGAGCGAGTTTCATTTTTGTTCGGTTAATATTTATAGGTACTTATACGCGAATTTGCGTTCCCAAATATAAACAATTTTTTGCTAACTTTGCCAATGCATCAAAAAGAAATGATTAAGGAAGTACAGATAGAGAGCAGCTGGAAAATGGCGCTGGAAGAAGAATTCCACAAACCTTATTTCGTCTCGCTGACGGAGGAGCTGCACCGGCAAAAGGCCGCCGGAGTGAAGATCTACCCTCCGGGTCCCCTGATATTCCGCGCCTTCGAGCTTTGTCCTCTGGACAAGGTGAAGGTGGTGATTCTGGGGCAGGACCCGTACCACGGGGAAGGTCAGGCTATGGGGCTGTCGTTCTCGGTGCCCGATGACGTGTGCGCGCCGCCCTCGCTGAAGAACATCTTCAAGGAAATCGAGACGGACCTGGGCATACGGATGTCGGGCCGGCCGAATCTGGAAGGCTGGGCCCGGCAGGGAGTGCTGCTGCTGAACGCCATACTCACCGTGAAGGCCGGCGAGGCCGCCTCGCACAGCGCCATCGGCTGGCAGCAGTTCACGGACGAGGTGATCCGCACCGTCAGCGACAGGTGCAGCGGCGTGGTGTTTCTGCTGTGGGGAAATTACGCCCGCGGCAAGGCCCCTCTCATAGACTCATCCAGACACTTTGTCCTGACGGCAGCACACCCGTCCCCGCTTGCCCGCGGGGCCTTCTTCGGCTGCCGCCACTTCTCCAGGACCAACGAAATACTTGCCTCACAAGGGCTTGTCCCCATAGACTGGAGGCTGTAAAAGAAAAAAGCCGGCTGAGATCCAGCCGGCCTTTTTTCTTTTACAGGGAACCTGCCCGATTAGTTGTTCTTCTGGCAGCAGTCCTGTTTTTCGCACTCGGCGCACTTGGTGCTGTCGCATTTGTCGCAGCAGCAGCTGTCGCCCTTGCAGCACTTGGTGCTGTCGCAGCAGCACTCGGTGCACTCTTCTTTTTCGCACTTGCAGCCTTTGTTGCAGCAGGTGCAGCTGCATACGCAAGCCATCATGATGACGGAAGCGATTGCAATGATAATCTTTTTCATAGCCGTTTTATTGTTTAAATGGTTTAACATCCTGAAAAACAGGGCGCAAAATTATTGCACAATTTGTAATTGTGCAAGTTTTTTTTAGTTTTTTTCGGGAATTGCCCTCTAGAACAGCGTGGGTTGGTTTTCATCCAGGCCTTCGATGACGCGCTGCATCGTGGCTTCGCGGCACAGCGTGGCGCGGGGCTTGTCCTTGATAATGGAACGGTAGCGGTCCAGAGCGTCCAGCTCCATATCGTTCATATATACCGTTACGCGATGGCGGCGTACCATCGACTGGCGCTGCTTCTGCTGGAAATCAGGGCCTGGATTGCTGGTTTTCCTCGACATTGGCTTTCGTATTTACAAAGTTCATCGCTCGCTGCGCGCCGCTGAGGGCGAACTGCTTTATGCCCTCTATTACTTTTACGGAAATTCCCTCCATTTGTTTCAGCTGCTCCTGCGAAAGGGCGCCCAGCACGAAATCTATCTGCTGTCCGCGCGAATAATCGTTGCCTATGCCCAGCCGGATGCGAGCATACTGCTGCGAGCCGATCATCTCGGCAATGTTCTTCAGGCCGTTGTGCCCTCCGTCGGAGCCGCCGGCGCGCATGCGGATGCTTCCCCAGGGAAGGTTGAGGTCGTCGCAGATGACAAGCACCCTCTCCAGAGGGACGCCGGAGTGTTGCATCCAGTAGCGCACGGCCTTGCCGCTGAGGTTCATATACGTGGAGGGCTTCAGCAGAATGAACTTCTGGCCGCGAAAAGGGATTTCGGCGACGGAGCCGTAGCGGTCCGAAGTAAAAACAGTATTGGATGCCTGAGCCCAGGCATCCAATACTATAAAGCCCATGTTGTGTCTGGTGTTATGATATTCGGGACCGATGTTTCCCAAACCCACTACAAGGTAATTCATAACTGCCGGACTTGAAAGGGGGAGAATCTCCTGCACACTAGGCCTCGGCCTCGGTCTGCGCGGAAGCACGTGTAGGACGTACGGAGCAGATGATGGTGGCCTTGGGGGAGAGAATCGTCACGCCATCGTATTTGAGGTCGCCGGCAACAATCTGCTTGCCGATTCCCAGAGGAGTGGTGTCCACTTCCAGGGTGTCGGGAAGGTTCTTCAGCAGGGCGGAGATTTTCAGCTTGCGGGTGGAGACGATCAGTTTGCCGCCCTGTTTTACGCCCTCGGAGTGTCCGGTTACGACAACGGGAACGTTGATGACAACGGGTTTTGCCTCGGCCACGCTGAGGAAATCCACGTGCAGGGCCTCGTCGGTAACGGGGTGATACTGAACCTCGTGCAGAACGGCGAGCTGCTTGCTGCCTTCCAGATCAAGCTCCACGATGTAGGAGTTGGGGGTGTTGGTGATGGCTTTGAGGTCCTTTGCACTGACCGTGAAAAGAACGTTCTCCATGCCGTTGCCATAGAGGTTGCAGGGCACGTTGCCCTCACGGCGGATTGTCTTGACTGCCTGTTTGTTGCCTACTTTGCGAAGGCTGCCTTTAAGAGAAATCTGTTTCATTTTGTTTTGTTTTGAAATGTGTTACTCATTCCGGGACTTGCCCGGAACCCATTGCACCAAAGCGGATGGCCGCTTTAATTGGGAGCGCAAAGTTACGAATATTTTTTTATTTAACAAGCGCCGTAGCCTTGTTCCAGCCGAGAGTCTTGTAAAAATTGTCAAGATACGCCGTCCCCTGGCAGGGAAGGTACATACTGAGGCCGCAGCAGGAGTTCAGGGCAATGGTGTTCATAAAAGACGGCGTGTTCCCGTGAAAAGTCACGCAGGCGTCCAGCGCTTCCTGCAAGGAGGCCACCTCGCCGGCGGAAATTCCGCTCTGCACCAGGATGTCCTTGAGGTCGTAGAAATAGTGGCGGTCGAGGCGGAAGTAAGACTGTACCTTGGATGGATTCACCGCAGAGATGGCACTGCGGTACTTCTCGAAAAGAGTGGAGCACACGTCGGCAAGGGCCGGCAGAGAGGCGGTGCTGATCATCGAAATGGTGCAGGAGCGCATTACGCCAGTCTGTTCATCATAATAATTGTACACGTCTTCGCATATGCCCTGCACGTCGGTGGGCTCAGTGCGAACGTGGTCCATTATATTCTCGTAGACATAGCCGGAAGCCATTATCTCCGTCTGCGTGCCGACAACATAATCCGCCACGTCGCGCAGCTGCCAGGCCACTTCCGCCCCGCCGCTGAGGCAGCAGTCAAGAAGAATGTACTTAAGATGCATCGGAATGGCGGCGGCAAAGTCCGCGATCTCGATTTCGTAGGCCGTGTAGTCCGACCCCTCGAACTGCGCCCCTATTGTCTTTGTCAGCGGGCCGTCGAGAGGGACGGAATAGCTGCTTGGACCTGCGGAAGAAGACCCCTGGGCAGAAGAGCTGCGGCCGGCAGGCGCGGCGCTCACGCTCTTGGGATCGCCGTTGGAATAGTAGCCCTGCGGCAGCCAGCCTGTGGCGTGCGAGGAAAAAAGCATCCCGTATTCCCGGGCCGGATAATTGTCCCGGACATAGCTGAGGACATCCCGGAGAGTCTGCGAGCCGGCCGAGACCGTGGACGAAGGATAGCGCACAAGGGTGTCGCGGACAATTTCTCCACTGCGCTTGCGGTACAGCTCCACCAGCACGGGCTCCGATGGCGTCACATAATCATAGTATCCGACCGTCTGGTGGCTGAACACGAGGGTGCTGTAGTCGTTCCTCTCGTCCTCATATGGAATCTGCGAGCCGGCAAGGGCCTCTATGTCTTCGTAGAGGTAAACCGAAAGGTTGTTGTAGCCGGCGGAATACAGCAGGAACACCTTGCGGGTGGCGGAAGGGTCTGTCTGCGGGGTGTCCTTGCTGCAGGAGGCCGCCAGAAATGCGGCGCACAGCATAACGGATATGAATGCTTTCAATTTCATTTCAAGCGGCAAATTTACTATATTTGCGGGGTTAAACAAAACCTGAAATGAAAAGAATCGCAAAAATGTTCACGTTGACAGCAATCGCCGCGGGTGCGGCGGCCTCCTCGTGCACCGCTCCGAAAGGCGGCGAGGCGGACTTCAAATACCTCATAGACGAATTCGCGGACCTGCAGATAATCCGCTACCGCATACCCGGATGGGAGAATCTGTCGCTGCAGCAGAAGGAATACGTATACTATCTCGGCGAAGCCGCCAAATGGGGCCGCGACATTATCTGGGACCAGAACTGCGAATGCAACCTGCGCGTGCGCCACGCCATGGAGGCCATAATACGAACCCACGACGCATCCAAGGACTCCTCGCAGCAGTGGAGCGACTTCCTGGTGTACGCCAAGAGGGTGTTCTTCAGCAACGGCATCCATCACCACTACGCCGAAAGCAAGATTCTGCCGCAGTGCTCCAGGGATTTCTTCGCATCCCTTCTGCAGGAGGCTGGAGTGCAGGATGAAAGCCTGCTGGAGACCATTTTCAATCCCGACATTTACCCGGAGCACATCTTCACCGGCGAGGGCGACATAGTGGCAGCCTCCGCAGTCAACTTCTACGAGGGAGTAAGCAAAGACGAAGTGAACGCCTTCTACGAAGCCATGGCCGACCCCGCCGACCCCTGCCCCATATCGTACGGCCTGAACAGCAAACTGGTCAAGGGTAGCGACGGCGTCATACGGGAAATCCCCTGGAAGGTGGGAGGACTGTACTCCCCCGCCCTGGAGAAAATATGCGACTGTCTGGAAAAGGCCGCCGCAGTGGCCGAGACGCCTGCCCAGCGGCAGTACATCGCCACACTGGTGGAATATTACCGCACCGGCGACCTTCGCCTCTGGGACAAATACAACATCGAATGGGTGCAGGATCTGGACTGCACGGTGGACTTCGTGAACGGCTTCGTGGAGGACTACGACGACCCCCTCGGACGCAAGGCTTCCTGGGAGGGCATCGTGAACGTGCGTGACGCCGAGGCGTCGGAGCGCACGGCAAAGATGAGCGCCAACGCCCAGTGGTTCGAGGACAACGCCCCCATGGACAGCCGCTTCAAGAAGAAGGAGGTGAAGGGCGTAAGCGCCAAGGTCATCAACGTCACCACCATCGCCGGCGACAACTACCCCGCCACCGCCATCGGCATCAACCTTCCCAACGCGGACTGGATTCGCCGCGACTACGGCAGCAAGTCCGTAACGATCAACAATATAACCCAGGCGTACAACTTTGCCGCACAGGAGCGCCCCAAGAGCCTTCTGAGCGAATTCGCCTATGACGGCGAGGAGATGGAGCGCGCCCGCAAATACCTGAACATCACCAACGACGTGCACACGGACCTGCACGAATGCCTGGGCCACGGCTCCGGCCAGCTGCTGAGCGGGGTTCCGGCCGGCGCCCTGCGCGAATACTCCTCCACCCTGGAGGAGGCCCGCGCCGACATCTTCGGCCTGTACTATATGGCCGACCCGAAACTGGTGGAGCTGGGCATCCTGCCAGACATGGAGGCCTACAAGGCACAGTATGACAACTACATCCGCAACGGCATAATGACCCAGTTCACCCGCGTGGAACTGGGCCGTCCCAACACCGAGGCCCATATGCAGAACCGCCAGCTGATAGCCCAGTGGTGCTACGAGAAGGGCCGTGACGCAAACGTGATAGAAAAGGTGTCGCGCGAGGGCAAGACCTATTTCAAGATCAACGACTACGAAGCTCTGCGCGGCCTGTTCGGACAGCTGCTGGGCGAGCTGCAGAGAATAAAGAGCGAAGGCGATTTCGCAGCCGGAAAGGCCCTGGTGCAGAAATATGCCGTGAACATAGACCCCGTCCTGCACAAGGAAGTGCTGCAAAGGTACTCCTCTCTGGGCCTGAAGCCCTACGGAGGTTTCGTGAACCCCGAAATCGTGCCTGTGGTGAAGAGGGGCAAGACGGTGGACTACCGCATAGAATACACCGACAGCTTCCTGCAGCAGATGATGGACTATGGCGAAAGATACCGCACTCTGTAGGGATTTTTCACATTACCTGAAGATAGAGCGGGCGATGTCGCCGAACACCGTGGCGGCATACGTGCGCGACGTAAACGCCTTTCTGGAATGGTACAGCGACGGCGCGGCCGATGCGGTGCCGGACGATGTAGTGGGGTATTTCGCCTCCCGCAAGGAGCTGTCCAAACGATCGCAAAGCCGCGTCCTGAGTTCCTTGAAAGCATTTTTCAACTGGATGGTGCTGGAGGGAATCCGTCCGGACAACCCCTGCGACGGCGTGGATTTTCCCAAGATAGGGCAATACCTTCCGCAGGTGTTGAGCATAGAGGAAGTGGAGGCGCTGATGGAATCCGCGCCGATGGAAGAGGACAACTGGGCCTCCCTTCGCGACCGCGCCCTGCTGGAAGTGCTGTACGGCTGCGGCCTGCGCGTGAGCGAAGCCGTGGGACTGAAGCTGAGCAACCTGTACCTGGACGAAGGCTTCATCCGCGTTGTCGGAAAGGGCGACAAGGAAAGGCTGGTGCCCATCGGCGAAGTGGCGTCCGACGCGCTGCTGCGCTACCTTGGGCAGCGTCCCCGCCCCGAGGGAGAGGGGGACGACATTCTGTTCCTGAACCGGAACCTCGGCCGTCTGAGCCGCGTGAGCGCATTCAAGCTGATAAAGACCAAGGCCGCACTGGCGGGAATCAGCAAAACGATTTCCCCGCACACCCTGCGCCACTCCTTCGCCACGCACCTTGTGGAGGGCGGAGCGGACCTGAGGGTGGTGCAGCAGATGCTCGGGCACGAGAGCATCCTGACCACGGAAATATACACCCATCTGGACAGCTCCACCTGGCAAAATTCCGTGATTGAGCACCATCCGAGGGGCAAATTGCTTGAAAAATGAAACAATTTTAAAAAAAAACTTTGCAAAATTGACATCAAACATCTATCTTCGCAAAGTAGTTATGACTATCAAGTTTAACCATAAACCAAACATTAACAAACAATTATGAAAGCACTTGTTGAAACAATCATTGCCCAGTGCAAAGAATTCGAGGCTAACGCTACAGCTCAGGTAGAGAAAGGCAACAAAGCCGCCGGCGCCCGCGCCCGCAAGAACGCCCTCGAGATCATGAAGGCCATGAAGGAATTCCGCAAAGCTTCTGTAGAAGCCAGCAAATAATTCTTTCCCGCAAAGAGAGCGAGGCTGACCGCAGACACGGTCAGCCTCGTTTGTTTTTTTTACAGCGGTCTCAGAGTGCCAGCCTGATTGCCCCGAACACTCCGAGGGAGGCCAGCAGCATAATGACGCCGGCGAGCACCACGCCGCAGAGCACCGCCACGACGCTTTTCCTGAAATTCATGTTCAGAAGACTGGCGGCAAGGGTTCCCGTCCAGGCTCCTGTGCCGGGCAGCGGAATACCCACGAACAGCAGCAAGGCCACATACAGGCCCCGGCCTGCCTTCTGCTCCAGCTTGCGTCCACCCTTCTCCCCCTTGGTCATGCACCAGCGGCAGAATCCGCCTATATACTTGCGAGAGCTGCCCCACTCCAGTATCCGCCGCGCAAAAAGAAAAATGAAGGGCACGGGCACCATATTGCCCAGAACCGCCACTATATAAGAAGGAATAAGCGGCAGCTCGAAACCCACGGCATAGGGGATGGCGCCGCGAAGTTCGATAAGGGGCACCATCGATATGAGGAACACTATTATATATTTCTTCATTTTGTGTTTTCTGCTATCAGTTCACGGATTTCGGCCTTAGCCTCCTTCCACCGGGGAATGTCTATCTTGGTGCCTATCACCTCCACCACCTTGGCGGCAATTATGGAGCCCACTTCGCCGCACAGCTTCAGCGGCATTCCGAGGGAATGGGCGTAGAGGAAGCCGGCGGCATAGGTGTCACCGGCGCCGGTGGCGTCGATAGTTTTTGCAGGCCACGCGGGAATGAAATGGTACTCGTCGCCGGATTTGACCATCGAACCTTCCTTGCCCACCTTCACGACGGCAACCTTGCACATCGTGGCTATTTCGTCCAGGGCCTCGCGCGGCTCCTTGCGGGTGAAGGCCTTGCTCTCGGACTCGTTGGCGAACACGATGTCCACATATTTGCGGACCACATCGTGCAGGAAGGCATTGTTGCTCTCCACCACGTTGTAGGATGCCATATCTATGGAGATTATGCATCCGGCCTCGTGCGCCAGCTCCACAGCCTTGCGGCAGAGGGCCTGATTCTGCACCAGATATCCTTCTATATGGAAATAATCGTATCCGCGGAACATCTCCGGCGTTATGTCCTCCGGCAAGAGTTCCAGCGCGGCGCCAAGATATACGGCGAAGGTGCGCTCCGCGTTGGCGCCCGTGATGAACACCATCGCGCGGCCGGAGGAATGCTTGCCCTTCAGCAAGCAGGGCTTGATGCCGTACTGCTCCTGGTCGCTTTTGAAAAGGTGACCCAGTTCGTCGTCGCCCACCTTGCCGATGAAGCTGCTGGGCATTCCGAAAATTGCCGTGCCCGTTATGGTGTTGGCGGCGGAGCCTCCGGCCACGTACTGTACGCCCACCTTGCGCAGGTCCTGCCATATCTGATCGCCGGTGGCCATGTCCACGTGCTGCATGCTGCCTATGGGCAGATGATACTTTTCCAGCAGACTCCCGTCCGGCAGAGCGGCCAGTATGTCCGTGAGGGCGTTTCCTATTCCTAGTATGGATTTCATAAAGTGATTTTTTTCAACAAGGCACAAAGATAATGAATTTTGACTCTTTTTTCGTAAATTTGCGCCTCGAATATGAACACGAAGAAGGTTCTCAAATACGCAGTCTCGCTCCTAGTCGCCGCCCTGCTGATGTACTTCTCCTTCCGGGGAGTGGACTGGGCGGGCTTCGCGCGCGACTTGAAGCTTTGCCGCTGGGGGTGGATTGCGCTTGCCGCAGCATCCTCCGTGGCGGCGTTCTACTTCCGCTCACAGAGGTGGAAATGCCTTCTTAGGCCCATAGACCCCACAATAGACAGCCTTACGACCTTCAACTGCGTGAACATAGGCTACCTCGCGAACTTCGTGTTTCCGCGCATAGGCGAGGTGGTGCGCTGCGGCTTCATAAATTCGCGCAGCGCCTCCCGCCACAAGGACGATCCGCAGAACATCGCCACCTTCGACAAGACGCTGGGCACGGTGCTGATGTCCCGCAGCTGGGACGTTGCCGTGGTGCTGCTGCTGTTCGGAGTGCTGCTGGCGGCGCGCTGGGAACGGTTCGGAGACTTCTTTATCCACAGGATGTGGGCCCCGTTCACACAGAAGCAGGACTTCAACGCGTGGTGGCTGGTGGCGGCGGGAATGGTGCTTCTGGTTGCGCTGGGCGCGGCGGCATATCTGCTGCGCGGCCGCAGCAAGGCTCTGGGCAAGGTGGCGGACTTGGGCAAGGGAATTCTGCGCGGCTTCGCCAGCTGGGCACGCATGAGAGGCAAGTGGCTGTTTTTCATATGGACGCTGCTGCTGTGGGGAATGTACTTTCTGATGAGCTACGCTGTAATCCGGGCGATGCCCGCTCTGGATGCTCTCGCAGGGGTGGACGCGCTGTTCATCAGCGTCGCCGGAAGTTTCGCCTGGATGGTGCCCGTGCCGGGAGGCTTCGGGGCATATCACTATATCGTGGCCCTGGCCCTTTCCAGCGTCTATTCCCTCAGCTGGGAAGCCGGAATAATGTGCGCCACGCTGAACCACGAGACGCAGGCCATAACGATGGTCGTCTGCGGCCTCGTTTCATACATAATAGAAACAATTAGAAAAAAATAGCGATGAGAGACCTGTACATTTCCAACACGCTGACGCGTCAGAAGGAACTCTTCAAACCCATAACTCCCGGTCTGGTGGGCCTTTACGTGTGCGGCCCCACGGTGTACGGCGACGCGCACCTCGGCCACGCCCGCCCCGCCATCACGTATGACACTCTGGTGCGCCTTCTGCGGCACCTCGGCTACAAGGTACGCTACGTGCGCAACATCACCGACGTGGGACACCTGGAACAGGACGCCGACGAAGGCGAGGACAAGATAGCCAAGAAGGCCCGCCTGGAGCAGCTGGAACCGATGGAAGTGGTGCAGCTGTACACAGAGCGCTACCACGAGGCGATGCGCGCCCTGAACGTGGCGCCGCCCTCCATCGAACCTCGCGCCAGCGGTCACATAATAGAGCAGATTGCCCTCGTGCGCAAGATTCTGGAGGCAGGATACGCCTACGAAAGCAACGGCAGCATCTACTTCGACGTGCAGAAATACAACAAGGACCATCACTACGGCATCCTCAGCGGCCGCAACCTGGACGAGACGCTGGAAGGCACCCGCAACCTGGACGGCCAGAGCGACAAGCGAGCCCCCTTCGACTTCGCGCTGTGGAAGAAGGCCTCGCCGGAGCACATAATGCACTGGCCCTCCGAGTGGAGCGAAGGCTTCCCGGGCTGGCACCTGGAGTGCAGCGCGATGAGCGAGAAATATCTCGGCCGCGAATTCGACATCCACGGAGGCGGAATGGACCTGATGTTCCCCCACCACGAATGCGAAATCGCCCAGAACGTGGCCTCGCGCGGCACAGGCGGAGTGCGCTGCTGGATGCACTGCAACATGATCACGATCCAGGGCAAGAAGATGGGCAAGAGTCTTGGCAACTTCATCACCCTGTTCGACCTTTTCAGCGGCAACAACTCCGTGCTCAGCCAGGCCTACAGTCCGATGACGATACGCTTCTTCATCCTGCAGGCCCACTACCGCAGCACCCTGGACTTCAGCAACGAAGCCCTGCAGGCAGCGGAAAAGGGACTTTCCAAGATGATGGCGGCAAAGCGCGAAGCAGATGCCATGGCGGCATCATCTGGTGCCCCCGCTCCCGGCTCACAGCCCTCCGAAGCCGTCAGCGGCATCATCGAGGGCGTTTACGAGGCCCTCTGCGACGACCTCAATACCCCCGTCGCCCTCAGCGGCCTGTTCGAGGCGGTGAAACTGATCAACAGCGCCAAGGCCGGCCAGGCAAAGCTCTCCGCTGCGGACACCGCCGCCCTCAAGGCTCTGTTCGACGAGATCCTCTGCGGCGTGCTGGGCCTCGTGGACGAAGGAACTTCGGACGGCAAGAGCGTCCAGGTCATAGACGGCCTCATGAAAATGGTGCTCGAGGAAAGGAAAGAGGCCAAGGCCGAAAAGAACTGGGCCAAGTCCGACGCCATCCGCGACAGCCTCACAGCCCTCGGAATCACCATCAAGGACACAAAGGAAGGAACGGAGTGGAGTCTCTGACAATTTCGTAGCGAAGCGACAGAACTTGAGTTGTATTTCCTGCAAAAAACATTTATCTTTGCAGCTCGAAAGGGGTCCCGTAGCTCAGTTGGATAGAGCAACAGCCTTCTAAGC